>LNFM01000329.1_pt1 | contig 121372 bp, 98 predicted proteins | sample 596031 | NCBI WGS metagenome assembly LNFM01 (sample SAMN04254537, study PRJNA301005) | activated carbon metagenome | isolation source: dual media filters at the Ann Arbor, Michigan drinking water treatment plant | place: USA: Ann Arbor | reverse complement strand
TCCAGCGCCTCGCAGAGCAGCAGGAAACGCGAGGCATGGTCGGTCGCGGTCAACGGGTAGCAGTACCGTCCATTGCCGAGCTTGAACTCACCCTTGAAGTCGGCGCACCAGAGGTCATTAGGGGCAGCGCCTTCCGAGAGCGGCGTGCCGCGCGCGCGGTGGGCGCGTCCCGCCGCCCCGTTTGACAAGGCCGTGGCGGTCGAGAACGGTATGGATGGTGCTTTTGGCCGGAATCCGGATATCGCCGTCGAGCCGCCTGACCAGCAGTTCCCGGATCTTGCGCACGCCCCAATGCGGCTTCTCGGCCTTGAAGCGGACAATCAGGCTCTCGATCTGCTCCGGCAACTGATTAGCATAGCGCACCGGTCGTCTCGATCGATCGCTCAGGGCCGCCAGCCCATGTTCCTTGTACCGATCGAAAATCTTGTAGCCGGTCTTGCGGGATACGCCGAACTCCCGGCAGACGTCCGTCATCGCCTCCCCGTCCAGCAGGCGGGCAACAAAACGCAGGCGTTCTTCCATGACCGAACTCGCTTTCCACGGCATCCACACACCTCCCGCTTGCAAAAAAAGCGAAAAGTGTAACCCATGTGTCCGGTACGAAATGTCACCTATGTCTCGGGCCGCTCACAGCAATACCGGTGTTTTTTGCCACCATCTGGACTAGGCTCAGAAGACAAGGCTGTGAAGAGGGTCGTTCCCTCCCCGGAATGGGCGACAGTTCCGCCGCTGGCGATAGGCCCTGATGATGCTTGTTTACGCAATCCTTAATGGTTTGGCTTGATGATCTGAACGATTCTGTCTGAAGAACTTGCTCAGGACCGAGGAAGGCTCGATGATTGCAACTGGGCTGGCAGCGTTCGTACTGGGAATTTGTCTGACGCACTTCAACGCGCTCTCGATCGTCGTCGCGACCGTCATTTGTGCCGGTGCGTCCCTGACATTGTCCAGCGTTCTTGGGTGGACCCTTTTTGATTCCATCCTCGTCTGCATAATCGCGCTTGTTGCGCTGCAGACCGGATACCTCGGCGGTGTCATGCTGAGAGCCTCCCGGAGCTAGACGGCACCGCCTCTCCCAGTTCAGTAGGCGTTCTGATAGCTCTTCTTCGAGAACAGCGTCTTGACGACGATTTTCATGTCGAAGGCCAGCGACCAGTTATCAATGTAATAGAGATCGTATTCAATCCGCATCTGCATCTTGTCCAAGGTATCTGTTTCGCCGCGCAGACCGTTGACCTGCGCCCAGCCTGTAATACCCGGCTTGACGTTATGCCTGCGAGACAATCGCGCGATCTGGCCGTCATACATTTGATTGTGCGAGATCGCGTGCGGGCGCGGTCCCACCAGCGACATTTCCCCGCGGATCACGTTGATGAGTTGCGGGAGCTCATCCATATTTGTCCGTCGCAGAAACCGCCCTACCCGCGTGACCCTTGGATCATTCCGGCTTGCCTGACGAAAAGGCGGTTCATCATTACGCTGCACCATGCTGCGGAACTTCAGCACCTCTATCGGCTCGTTGTTGTATCCGTGGCGGACCTGTCGGAAAAAGACCGGACCCGAAGAGTCAAGCTTGATCAACAGCGCTATCAAGAGCAGCAAGGGCATCAGCAAGACGATTGCCGTACCAGCGACGACCAGATCAAAACTTCGCTTCAGGAAACGGTCTGCGACCCAGCGCGGACCGGATTTGAGTTCGATCACGGGTGCACGCCCAAACCAACCAATGCGACTCGAATGCAAGAAAGCCACTATTCGACTCGGCAGCAACTGGACATTGACAGGCGCATGGGACAGCTTCTCGACCGCCGTGGCCACGGCGCTCATCTCGTCTCCATCGAACAAGAGCAAAACAGTATCGGTTTGAAACCTTCGGCAATCCCGGACGATTTCGTTCAGCTGCGCGTCGCCCGTCTCCGCATTCAGGTAGTAGACCCGCCTTATATCCTCTAACCTGGACGACCACCGCTCCAGCACTTCCGCCGGCTTACCCACGCTCGGAAAGACCAGGACAACAGCGCCGGCTGAACTCCAATAACCTCGCCGGCGCGATGTTTCCACAACGCGCCAACACAGGACCCGAGCGCCGATCGCGGCGGGCAGCGCTAAAGCCAACTGTGCCACGAATGTACCCCTGGAGTAGCTGGTGACGGTCCCCGACAGAAACATGACCGCCAGCAGGATGACAAAGGCGAGACATAATGCGAGCGCGCTTCGATGTACGGCGCCGCTATTCCATTCCGCACCGAGGAAGTCATACTGCTTGTCTGCGAGGCAGATCGCGCCGTAAACCAACGCAAGGCCGATGGATATCCACCCATAGGGAAGGGTATTTGGCGGACCTGCCCATACAATCTGGTGATAAGCGACGAAGGCGATGTAGGTCGCTAGCGCTATAGCCGCCATTTCGGTGATGGCGACGCCGGCGACCAGACGGTTTCGGACATCCCGGGGTGCAGGAACCGCGGATCCCTGGACCGGGGCGCCTGACCATATCGATTCCGTCATTCCATTGTTCTCCGTCCGCATCTAGCTATGTTCCGAGAGTTTCCGTGGCATTCCGCCAAGCATGGGATCCCCGCGGCCGCCCGACCACCAGTTGGCCACCACGCTCTTCAAGAACATTGGCGTCTCGACAAGATAGCGACCGGCAAGCCGCCGCGGCTCGAGCCACAGCCGGTAAACCCACTCCATCCGAGCGGTACGCATCCAGTGGGGTGCGCGCGCGACATTGCCAGCCAGGAAATCGAACAGCGCACCAACGCCAAAGCCGAGCATGCAGCCGGTCTGCTCGAAGTTCCTGGCAAGCCAGAGTTCCTGAGCGGGGTTTCCAAGCGCGACCAGAAGCACGTCCGCCTTGGCGGTCCGAATCTTTTCCAATAACGCAGGCGAATCGAGATCGCCGTACCCGTTCTCAACCCCGACGACGTGATGCTGTGGGTGGGCTACATTCAACGCTTCCGCGGCCCGCTCCGCGATTCCCGGCTTTGCCCCCAGCAGGAAGACCCGTAGGCCGTGGGCCGACTGGCTGAGGAAATGCGGCACGAAATCGGTGCCGTTCAAATTGTCGGGAAACTTGGAGCCGTAGAGAACCCTGCTCGCGATATCCGTGCCGATACCGTCATTGAGTATGATGAAGCGACGCAATGCCTCGCGAACATCAGGTTCGCCGTGAGCGATGTGCAGCAAATTGGCGTTGCCGAACGCAACCATGGTTTTTTGGCGTCGAGCGATCGCGCGTTGAAGATGGATACATGCGCCGCGCCGGTTCACCATCTGGATCGGTACGTTCAGAATGGCTCGTCTTGGTTGGCCGAGTACCGATCTATACAACGTCAGATAGCGATCGTTTACGGCGCCCCAATCGTAGGTCTTCGCTGCTTCGATGCAGGCGGCGCGCACTTCGCCAAATCGCCTGCTCACCTCGTTCCACCGTTCGACAAACGCGCAAGCGGCGGAATGCGCCTGACCGAAATCGACCGTCAGTCCGATCCCCGTCGAGCTTACCAGCGTTTCAAACGCGCCGATGTTGGATAGAACCGGGTACAAACCGGCAGAGAGGCCTTCGATGGCGGCGAGGCCGAAGCCTTCATATTCCGATGAGCTGACGAAAATGCTTGCGCGAAGCATCAGCTGGCGAATCTGTTCATCCGAAGGTCCATCCAGAACGAAGATGGCGTCCTGCTGACCCAGCCGCTCAACCAGCTCGCGTATTTCGGCCGCGGTCTGATCCCATTCTCGTCCCGCAATCGTTACGGACCACTCGGGATCGATCTGCCGGAGTTCCTTGACCCACGCGATCAGACGATCCAGTCGCTTGTTCGTAGACAGTCTCCCAAGGCAAACCATGCTCTTGCGCGGCTGTTCGCTGCCTGCCGCCGCGAACTTGGAAATGTTGACACCGTTCTCGACCAGATGGAGCCCGCCATTTCGGATCCGCGTGAACCGCTCCAGGTCCGACCGGCTTACAGCTGCGACGCCGGCGTAGGCCTTTATCGACGTCCGCGTGATGCTACGAAACCAAATCGATTTCAGCCGCGAAGCGCTCTGGGTATGAAAAAAACCGCCATGGGTCGATACGACAAGGCGACGCCGATGAAAAACCTTCGTCAACGCCAGGAAATCAAAGAAGAAGTCGATGCCGTGAACGTGGACGATATCCGCCGGGCGGATGAAGCGCAGCACGGATGGCGCAATCGGATACCGGTGCGATCCTCGGTAAGGCACTCTTACGATTTCGACGCCGTCCAGGATTTCATACGGCTTCAAACTATCTTCACACGACGCACCACAGGGTCGAAACACGCGATTCAGGGTTACGACCCGGACCGCAAAACCAGCGGCTACCTGTCGTCTGGACAATTCCCGGACCACGTCCTCCAAGCCGCCCACCGATGGGAAGAACTGCCGAACGACATGGACGATCAACATCGTTTTCCAACGCCCCAGAACGATCTGCCACGCGGCAGGCTTGCAACAAGACTGCTATCGCAACGCAGTATCTCTCGCTCGGTTCGGGGGAACCGATAAACTTTCTGTAAGTTTTGAAGTTCCTTAATCTATGTTGCTGGACGCATCCAACGGGACATATCGCCAGTCACTTCTCGCGTCGGAACAGAATTTGCGCGCACGAAACTGGATGCCGCAATCACGGGGGCGCTGTCAGCTCCGCCCTGCCCGTTCTCATTCGGACCTCGCCTGCGAGATCCTCCGACACGGCCGTTCGCACCTCAACGACGTCTCCCGGTTCGATCAGGTCGAAACCTCCAATCGTGATCTGCTGGGTCGCTCCTGTGGCTGATCGCCTGACCAGCTCGAACTTCGGTTCCACACCCGTGCTCCGCAACCGTTTTCCGATGGCCACTGGAGCCGTGGTCTCGGCTTCCGCGATGAGTTGCCTGGCCATCTCGATTCGCGCGTGGGTGTCTCGGATTTCGGCGGCAACGGAATCGGCTTCCGTGTCGATGCGCTCACGCGACTTCGCTCTTAGTTCATCCGCTTGCTGGACGGCTTGCGCAATGTTCTGGCGAGACCGCATGATGATCGCCTCAAGGTTCCGTTGGGTTCCTTCGATTTCCGCGATCGTTCGCTCGACAAGGAGCAGCCTGGGATTCGCAGCCAGACCCCGCGCAGCCAGGCCGCGCAACTCGTCCAGTTCCTTCTGAACCAGTTCGGCTTGCCGCTTCTCGGAAAGGATTTGCGCTTGTACGGCCTGGATTTCGCCGCGATAGAGATTCTGCAGTTCTGCCAGCCCGGCCAGCTGCTTCTCCAACTCGCCTCTGCGCGCATCAAAAAGCGCTCGCTCGCGGGCGAGCAAAGCCGAGACCTTCGGATTGTCTGGATCAAGATCGTTCGACCGAGGAAATACGATCTCGGTTGCTCCGGATCGTTCGGCGTCGAGCCGAGCGCTGCGTGCGGCGAGCACAGCCGACTTCTCTTTCAGAATTCGCAGGTCGGTTCGTTGCATGATTGAATCGCGTTCAAGTCGAAGAAGTCCCGGATCGGTGAAACGAAAAAATCCCCCGGCAATGCTGACGGCCTGCAGCACACTAAGCCCGGGCCGGAATGCATATGCGCCCGGCTTCTGCACATCCCCCATAATGAAGAATGGCCTGTATTCCTTGATCTGCACCGAGACGCTTGGGGGCTCATTCAATCGGGCCTGCTGCTTAAGCATCTCTTCCAGACTGCGTTCGAGTTGCGCCGTGGAAAGTCCATTGGCGAGCACTTCTCCCACCAATGGAAATGATATCTTTCCGTCTGCACCAACCTTGAAGTCTCCGCTCATGTCTGGCCACTCGTACACCTTGACGGCCAAATGATCTTCCGGTCCAAGAACGTATTCTGCGCGAGCGGCTCGCAATGGGGCCATAAACAGCACAAAGCAGACTACAAAAATCAGCGGCTTGATCATCGCTTACTTTCCTCGTTGCTGCGCCACCGGTCGAGCCAAGAGAATCGCTTGGTAAGCCATGCCGGACGAGGAGGCCGTTCAGCACTCGTTCCGAGCTTTCTATGCTCGAAGAACGCCGAGAAAGCCGGGTCGTAAGTCTTAAGCTGCTCGACGTCGACCTTGTTGAGAATCGTCCCTAGCACTTTCTGCATCAATTCTTGTTGACTGATCATCGCCGACCCGAGAACGTCCAGCGACGTCTTTCCCCACTCGATTACCAACAGCATGCCGTCAAACGCGACGGCAGATTCGCGGACGTCGGCCATGAGTGTTGCCGCTGGCAGATCGACGACGATAAGGTCAAATAGCGCGGTGGCTTCCGAAAGCACGTGATGCAGCCCGGCCAACGTAATGGCGGGGTCCGCCGACGCTCTCGGTAGCTGGCCAAGCGAGAGAAATCTCAAATTGGGGTTCGACGTCGCGCGCAGTACCTTGCTCCATGACGTTTTCTTTCCGAGCAGCTCGATCAAGCCGGCCTGTGCGTCCGGAGCCAGTAGGCGCGACAATCTTCCGCTGTTGGTCGCCGCGTCCACAAGCAGCACCCTGCTCCCGGAGGATGCAGCCAACTGCGCGAGATTTGCCGCAATTTCCGTCTTGCCTTCGTTCGGCAGCATAGATGTAACACCAATTGTTTTGGTATCGGCTTGCTCGCGGATCGCCGCAAGCGATCGCCGGAGGGTGTGCGCAAAGAAAGAGCGTGGGTTGCGAACCGCCTCGCTTGTCGCGTTTCGCCCCGCCGTGAGGGGAGCGATTCCGAAGCACTCGGTTCCTGTAACGGCACTCGCCTGGCTCTGGGTTCGGATCGTTCGATCCATAACGTCCACGGCAAATGCACCGGTAGTGCCAAACATCAAACCGACGAGAAGAGCGGCGCAAAGCAACACGATCGAGCCGGGGCCGTCCTTCCGGATCGGAGCGGTTGCCTCGGTTATGACCGTTGCATTCGGCCCCATGTCGACCAGGCGTGCTCGCAACCAGAGGCTCGCCGATTGCGCCACCTTGGCGTTTGAACGAGCGACCAACCCGATGTACTCGGTTCCGATCCTGTTGGCGATGTCGGAGGCCTGCTGCGGCGAACTGGCCGTAAAGCGGATCTCCAGCGTATAGCTGTCTCCAACCCGTCCAACGTAAAGTCTTCTCTTGAATGAATCGAGAGCTTGTCTCCTTTGCGCCTCCTCATCTGCGGATGAAGCGAACAAGCCGAAACGCTTGCTGGTAAATTCCCGATCCTCGGTCAGCTTGAATGCGTCGATGACCTGATTTGCTATCGTCTCGGAGCGAAGCAGCTCGATTTGATTTTGAATCAGCGGGACGTCGACCTCGGATCGGGCGAAAACAGCGTCCTGTCGGCCAAGCTGGAGACTCTTGTTATCGATCAGCAGCTTTGTGACTGCGGTATATGAATCTCCGCGAAACAGCGAGAACAGAGCTGCCAGCAGCACGAAGCACGCCGTTACCAGCACGACCAGTCGCTTATGCCTGACTACGCTGATGAGCCGCGGTGACACGGCCAAGCCGTCCGGACCTTCTCTGTCCGGAACGGCGCCGCTCATCCGCAGATCCTGCCGACGGGTTTCTTTCAGCATACCGTCAACTCAACGTTCCGAGCAGATCCGAACACGTTCTGCATTCTCGTGTTCCTACTACGTCCGGGACACAGAACACGAACCCAGGTATCGCGTGAGTACCGACATTACCGGCGCGTCCTGTCCGGCCCGCGGTTCGCTGGAAAGCGGATAGTCTCCCCACCAAGGTCCGCCAGCCCAGTAGGTTCCGCCTACCTCGGACTGCTTGAGCGTATCGAGAGCATTGGCCAGCACTACCAGCCAGCGAGGGTCGTTGTTCGGCACGCCATACTCGGTCACCGTTCCTCGGAAGCCGCGCCGTTTCAGCCATGCCAGAAACGGTTTGAGCCGATCCGCCGCAATCTCGGGGCGAATGCGGTCGTCGTCGTAACTCCGTTCATAGATGCCCTTGCCGCTACCATCGAAGTACTGGTGCGCCACATAGACCACCCGATCTGAACCGTCTTTGATCGCCAGATGCTCGTTGAACTCGCGCCAACTCCGTGCGCTGCTCCAGCCGTCGCCGGGCACGTAGAGCCAGCGTTCCTTGTCGACCGAACGAATGGCATCGACCGCGGCTTGCGCAATGCGTGCCCACGTTCCTCCCGTGTCATGCGGCTCGTTCATAAGGGTGAAGATCAGCTGCTCCTTCAAGGGAGCGAAAAGGGAAGCGACGCGAATCCAGAAATCCACGAACGCGGACGTCGGGACCGCCTGGCTGCCGATCAACTCCGGAACGCCGTCGCTAACGGCGTAGCGCGCGTAGTTGTGAGGTCCCGTGATGAGAACCATGTTCTGATCGCGAACGATCCGAATAAGCGACTGGAGCCGCTCCGATTCCTGGGGATCGAGTTCCGCGAACAGCTTTGGCTGCAAGCGTTCCCAGAGAAAGGTGACCCTTACGACCCGGAACCCTTTGCCGCGATAATAGGCAAGCATGCTGTCATCCGGATAGATGAAGTCCTTCCCGTATGTCCCGCGCACCCCCTGCGACAGAGCCGGTCCAACGATATTGATGCCGAACTCCTTCCAGGGTTCGCTGGGCAGGCCCGCTTGGCACGTGCTACCGCCCGTGTTTTGGAGGGCGCCGGCTGATGCGGAAAGGAACGCGGCACCCGCCGACGCGGCTGCTCCTGCGAGGATTTCGCGGCGACGAAAAACGAATGAAGCTGTCATGCTGTCTCCTGCTGGCGCCGGGAACCGGCAGTGGCGGCGAGCGATCCCTTTGCACGCGCCAGCATGAGCCGCGCGCGATGGGAACTGCCCAAGCTTGCGCCGTACGAAACATGTGCTGCCACCATCCGGCCATAGGCACCCAAGCGGCCAAACGCCTGATCCATTGCGTTCGGCCGAGAGCGCGACCTGGCGCGCGCCAGCGCGTAGGCTCGGGAGTAGGCTTCTGTCAGCAGCCATTCTTCCGTCATTCGAGATGCTGGAATCGAGTGGAATACGATGGCTTCGCTGCCCCAGACGGCGACCGCCCCCGACTTCTCCATTCGATATGCGAAATCGATCCAGCTGGTTTCCAGGCGCCTGCCGGAGAATAAATCCGGCCAGCAAGATCGAATTGTGGCAGATCGGATCAATGAATTGTCGGGCGCGGGCATGCGCGCTATCGGTCCGGAGCGAACTCCGCATCGGTCAAAATGGGCGCCCGCTACCATCCAAGCCGGCGGAGGATTGTCGAATATCGCCTTGACTGGCCCGGTCACGACATCGGCATCGAACTCTTCCTGGGCCTCCTTCAGCGAATGTAACCATCTGCGTGGCGGACGCTGACCACAATTGATCAGCGCTATGAATTCTGGAAGGGGCTGAAGGCTCAAGGCAACCTCGAAGGCGGAACCGCTGTCCAATTGAAGCGAACTGGAGCGGACCACAATCCTTGGCTGTTCGCGTGCTGGATCGGAAAACGACTGCCGGTCCGGCGCAGCGACGCTCGGTACGACGGCAATAACCGCGCCGCCGTAATCCTGCTCCAGCACGGCTTGCACCGTGCGCCGGAAAAGGCCTGGGTCGGAACAGGGTCCAAGTACGCACACCGCAATGCTCGATCTTGAAACAGCACCCTGCGCCGACAAGAAACTGCCAGTCAGGTTTGCGCCGCTAGGCTCTGCCTGTTGCAGCAGGCTGGGGAATGTGTGCATGGCGCTCGCTGACGTCCGTGATGTTGAGGAACTTTTTCGAGGGCGTATACGTTCACGAGGGCGGATGGTTCCATCCGGCCCAACGGCCGAATGGCCGAACTAACATTTGATAATGTGCGCCTCTCCCGTTCATCTCGTTTCGGATCTCAAATGTCGATCAGCGAACAATTATCTCGCCTGACCTATCACTCCTGGAGGGACGCGGCTCGCAGCGTCTTTCGGTTTGGGGTGCGAAAACTGAGCAAGACCGGCTCGGCACTCGGCAGTTATGCGATTCTTCCTCTCGATCACCAGGCGGTCTTGTCAAAGACGAACGGGGAGTTTGTCTACAGCCAAGTGCTGGAGCGAATGAATCAGCACCTCGCCGTCTACGACACATTGCTGCAAGCGATGGCGCCCTATGTTTCACGGGCGCAAGCTACCATCCCACGCACCGCGTCTGACAACGCTTCGCCGTTCTGGGATAATGCCTACTTCCATGGCAACGACGCCCGCACCGCGTGGGCATTGACAGCGCTCGTGCGTCCAAGCCTGATTGTGGAAATTGGAAGCGGTAACTCCACCAAGTTCTTTCGCCACTCGATTCAGCATAACGGGCTGAGCACTCGCCTGACATGCGTTGATCCTGCGCCTCGGGCCGAGATCAGCGCAATCGCCGATGAGATACATTACGAGCCGGTCCAGAGCACAAGTACGGCCGTATTTGACGCGCTTCAGCCCGGCGACATCCTGTTCTTCGACGGAAGCCATCTGGTGGTGCAGGGCAGCGACACCCAATACGTGTTCCTGGAGATCCTGCCGCGCCTGCCCAAGGGTGTGTTAGTACACATTCATGACGTCAACTTGCCGTACGAATACCGGAGCTTTTACAACTCGCGCCTTTACGGCGAACAATATCTGTTGGCCGCCCTTCTGCTGTTTGCGCCGGACTGGAAACCAGTCTTTCCGGTGTACTGGCTTGAAATGACCGGACGCCTTGCTACCACCGAACATCCCGCCGCATCGTTCTGGATTACGAACGACCTGGAGTTCTTCACCAAGCGGATCGCGGACACCGCGTTGCAATTGCCGGTAGGTCATAGGTAGCCGAAGAGAACCAGAGCAGTGCGAGACGACCAGCTCCAGAGCTTCCGCATTGCTGCGTCAAACGGAATGGCGTTTACCGCGCTTGGGCAGGGACTCAAGCTGTTCGTGCATATGGCGGCGATCGTCCTTCTCTCCCGGCTCCTGGGGCCGAGCAATTTCGGCATATTTGCAATGCTCTCTCCGATACTCGCGCTCGCAACGATCCTGCGTGACGCGGGCGTCAACGGTGCGATACTGCAACGGAGTACAGTAAGCTACGAAGAGCTGAGCACGCTGTTCTGGCTGCATGTAAGTTGGGGCTGTGTACTGGCAGTGATCCTTGGTTTGTCAGCTCCCTTCATCGCGTTATTTTACGCGGAGCCGCGCCTCATCCCACTTGTTATCGCATCAACGTTCATCGTAGTCGCCGGCTCACTCTCGCTTCAGCACATGGCGTTGCTCAACAGGGACCTCCGCTTTCGCGCGCTGGCGTTTATCGATGCTGGCTCCCTGGCGCTTGGCTATGTCGTCGGCACGATAACGGCGCTGTTGACCGGGTCTTACTGGGCATTGTTGGCCGCGGCAGGCACAACCACCGTGACAGTGGTCGTCTCAAGCTGGGCTGTCTGTCGCTGGCGGCCGGGGTGGCCAAGCACACCGAATAATGTCTCGGACATCCTCCGCGTCGGCGGCAACATTACGTTATCCGGATTGTTCGATTTCCTGATTCGAAGCGTTGACAATGTCCTGATCGGAAGAGCCCGCGGGCCGTTCGAACTGGGATTGTATGATCGAGCCTATCGAATCGTACTGCTACCACTCGTCTTCGTCAGCGCGCCGATGGACCGCCTCGTCCTTCCCCTGCTGGTCCGAATGCGTAACGAGCAGGAACGCTATCGCAAGATCTATCGGCTGGCCGTGCAGGCGCCCCTGCTCGCCATTCTCCCCTCGATGGTGACGATCATGGCGATTCCGGAACCGGTTTGCTTGTTGTTGTTGGGCCCCGAATGGAAACAGGCCGCACCTCTGCTTGGTTGGCTATCGCTGGCGGGTGCGCTGCAGCTCGTAACGAGTTCCCTTGGTGCTCTCTTGATCAGCCAAGAACGCGCGCGCGAGCTTACGCTTCTCAACGCGTTCAGCTTTGTCTTTGCCTGCGCTGCCTATGCAATAGGATTGCCCTATGGTGCGTGGGGCGTCGCCGCATGTTATGCCGTCAGCGAAGTTATTCGTGCGCCGCTGGCGGTTTACTGGACGACGCGGAGAGGCTGGGTGCGGCCGAGCGACATTGCCGAAGCTGTCCTGCCCTTCGTCGCCGCAGGGGTATCCGCATTTGCAGCGATCTCCCTGCTCAAGCATCAACTGCCGGGCGCACCCGTGACGCTTATCGGGTTATCTGCGTTCATCTCGTATGCCATCACGCTAGCTTTGCTGGCGTGCACCCGCAGCGGCCGACAATGCCTCAATGAAGCATCCGATGTGGCTGAACGTTTCAGAACCTTCTTATGGTCACCTGACGGAGGCGGCTGGCTGCGGCGCCAGGTAAGCCGCAGATGAAGAGGCGCCGACGCGCGTAGCCGCTGCGCTCAGGAGCAGGAAGAGAAATGCGTGTACGAAGCCCAGTCTATAGAAGATGCCGTTGGTTGGGGCGAGCAGAAGGTAGAAGAAATAGATGCCGAAAATCAAATGGCGGTGCTGCGGTCGGCCGACCCGCTGCCACAGCCTCAAAGCCGTCATAGCGTAGGCGCAGAAAAATGCCGCGTAGAGGAATCCCACACGGAACACTTCTCCCAAAACGCCAACATCATTGATGAAGAAATTTCGTCCATACAGTCGCGCCAGCCCGCCATCGTAAAGCAGCGATACCGCACCTAACCCGAAGAAGTAGTTTTCGGTCAGCAGGTCCGTGACAATTCCAAGCGTGTTAATCCGGGTGTTTTCGAGCAAGTTGGCGCCAAAGAACTCCGACAGGTTTGGCAACACCGCTTCGGAAAGTTGCGTTATTACGACCGGACCGCGAACCGATATCGTGATGAGAAACGCAACGACAATCACGGCGCCGGTTCCGATGGTCCAGGTCGGCCGTAATCTCAACATCAGGACGGCCAGGGTAGCTGCGGCGGCCAGCGTCAGTTGCCGTGCCTGAGCCACCTGGATCAGGCCGACGAATCCCACCACCATCGCCAGTAAATTCAGGTTGTATCGCTTCGTGACAAGGCATCCCACCACGCCGACGATGAACGTTATGGCGAAGCACTCACCGGCCGCCGACATGCGCAGCCGCCGCGTGTCAAGGTCAGGCAACGCCCTTCCGCTCAGTTGATCCGGCACAAGGAGCTGAAGTCCGATCGCGGTAATCAGATAGACGCAGGCGCACAAGATGAGAGCGGTTAGTATGTCACCGACCTTCAGGACAAACCTGCGCTGAACTGGATCGAACACGAACCAATAAAGAAACGTCAGAATGCGACGCTCTTCGCTGAGGCCGAAAATCAACGGCTGATCAAACGTCAGCCACGCAAACACGCTGCTGAGCAGAAGCCAGAAGAAAGGAAACAGGAAAAAGAAGAGGTCGAGGGATCGTAACCTGCCGGCAATAATTCGCGTTGCCATGCTGAAGACGGCGATGGCGATCAGCAGCGCCAGGGTTAGTTCGAGCAGCAGGAACGGCGCCAGGGGATGCGTTTCGAACGCGTCTCCGATTGAATGAAAGAACTGGAATGCGGAGCAAAACAATAGCGTCAGGACCGCAGTGCCTGCAGCGCGGTTCGGCGCGCGCTGAACTCGTTGGGATGTTGTGTGCAATGGAACTCACCTCGCGAGCCAAGAACCTGCGGGAACCCGTCTGGTTCCACCCGCACAGCGGCGCCTAAAGGCCGGTCGTCAGCCGCGCAGCACTGGTTGGTCGCCTCGCCTGCTGCGCGGCTGAAGTTCCGGTAACATTTCGTTGATGGAAACGGCCGCCAACGTTGTTTCCGCGTTCAGCTTGAACCTATGTTGATGCGGCGGATGACCCGATCCAGGCGTTGGCATCGTTCCTGCATAACGTTGAATAGTCGAGAGCGTTCATGAACTGAAATCATGACGTCAAATGACAGCGATATGCTCCCTTGTATTCATGATCGACTAACCAGCGATGGACATTGGACGACCATACTCCCGGCTGCTTTCCAGGCTCGAAAGGGTCAGCCCATTCACGGACGCTGACAGGCAGCGCGTTGCCGGTCTTCCGTTCAATCTCGTCAATTGTCCCGCCTACAAAGAGGTTGTCGCGTGCGGGGACTCACCTTCCCGATGCGTGTTGGTGCTGGATGGCTTCCTGTATGGATACAAGATCGTCGCTGGTTCGCGCCGCCAGATCATTTCCTTCTTCATACCCGGTGATGTGGCGGACTTGTCGACGTTGTACTGCCCGAGGATCGACTATGGTGTCGCCGCCCTGGGCTCTCCGGTGCTGGCATTTGTGCCGCACAGCGCACTCAGAGAGGTGGTTCATCAATCACCGAACGTGGCGCAGGCCTTTTGGCTTGAAACCCTGATGCAGTCGGCCATTTCCCGGGAATGGGTCGCTAGTCTGGGACGCCGCGACGCTGTCGCAAGAACCGCGCACATCATCTGCGAACTTGCGGTGCGGCTGCAAGCGAATGGTTTGGCCCGTGATCTTTGCTTTCGCATGCCTTGGACCCAGATCGACCTTGCCGACGCTTGCGGAATTTCCAATGTCCATGCCAACCGGGTCGTCAAGGAACTCCGGCAACTCGGCCTCGTGAAATGGGAACCGAAGCGAATTACAATCAAGGACTGGCACGCTCTGGTTCGGGTCGCAGAGTTCGATGCTGACTATCTCCGTTATCGCGGACCGGGGTCTCAGTCGTCCAGATCACGGATTCGGCACGATGGCTCCACAAAGCATGGGCAACCTGTCTTTCACCCCTTTGTTTCTGGTGGTGATGAAGTATCGCTCAACGGGCCTGGACAGCAGACCTCCCGGCCCTAAGCCGAATCGACGGCGTCGATCGGTCTCAAACAGTGGTCAAGGGCCGGTTTCCCGGCGCGCCTGGTGGCTCCGACGCCGCCGCCGGCCGGATCTCATCCACGGCGGTTTCCCCGCCTTGTTGCCGAAATGTCATAGGTGAACCTTTGGGACTTTGATAGTTTCTGCCCTTGAGGGCTGGGAATTTTTTTCTCAAATTATTATTCGGCAGGCGGGATGGGGCAAATGAAATCCGCATATTTTACGATTTTCGGCCTTAGTCTGGCCATCGGATCGCCTGCAATCTCTGAACCGTTTTCGATCAACGACGCCTTGAAGCAAGCGGTGTTGACCAATCCGGGAGTCGGCGAAGCTTCAGCGAATCGACGGGCGACGGAGTCCGAACTTCGGCAAACCCAAAGTACGCTATTGCCGCAAGTGCGGCTTGAAGCCCGATATGGTCCCGAGAAATTCGATCAGGGCACTGCGGTGGCCAGCGGGTCGGCGCTACCCGTTCCGGTTGTGGGATCAGGCCCCTGGCGCAACGGAACGCAAGGGTCTGTCGTGGTACGACAGGTGTTGTTCGACGGGTTTGCCTCCATTCATGATATCTGGCGTCAATCGGCCAGGGTCAATTCAGCGGCCTTCCGGGTCCGGGAACGGACAGAGCTGATTGCGTTGGATGCCGCGGAAGCCTACGTCGATGTTGTCCGCTATATGAGACTGGTGGATCTTGGGCAGCAGAACCTTGCCAACCATGAGCGGATTTTTTCCAATGTGAACTCCCGCTTCAGGGGCGGTCGAGCCGGCGAAGGTGATCTCGAACAGGCAAGAGAGCGGGTCGAGAACGCCAGGGCGACGTTGGCGGAATTTCGCAAGAGCCTGGAAGATGCCCGTGCCAAGTATCGCAAGGTAGTGGGACTGGAACCCTACAACCTGCGCTTCCCGGCCCAACTGGGTGGACTGCCCGCGACCAAGGATGAGGCGCTCGCTATCGCCGTCCGCTTTAATCCGACGATCCTGGCTGCGCAGTCCGACGCCGACGCCGCCAAGCACGCCTTCAGGGTCACTGACGGCGCTTTCGTTCCAAATCTGTCGCTCGAGGGGCGAGCCACCCATAACGACAACACCTATCCATTCCTGGGCACCACCCATGATAGCTATAGCGGAAAGGTCGTGATGTCGTGGGACGTCTTCCGCGGCGGTCAGGACGTCTGGCGCCGTTCCGAGATGGCCGAGCGGCACACCGAAGCGACCATGCGTCATGCGCGGTTGCAGCGCGATGCGCTTGAGTCGATCGACAAGGCCTGGTCGGCCCGAACGATAACAGCAACGCGTGTGGCGGCCTTGACGCGTCAATTGCAGGCCGATCGCAAGACGATCGCCGCCTTTGACAAGGAATATGAGATCGGTCAGCGCTCGCTGATCGACCTGCTCAACGCGCAAAACCAGTACTTCAACGCGGCCGTCTCGTTGACCTCGTCGCGCGGGGTCATCGTTTTCGCCGACTACCAGATGCTGGCGGCGATGGGAACGCTGCTCGAATACCTCAAGGCGCCGCCCCCGGTCGATGCCGCGCCGCTCGATGTGATGCCGCTTGGTCTCCCCGCCTACAAGTTTCCGACGCCCAGGATGACACTGCCGCAAACCGGATCCGACCCGCTGCGAGTCTCCGATGCAGCCACCGGAACCGCTGGTGCTCCCATGGCCTATGCCGCCGCGGCGGCACCTCAGGTCTTTACCGACCGTTGGCCGCGCGGTGCGGCAGCGGCACGCATGCTCGGGGCATTGGAGTGGTTCGCCGAAAAAAACGGCCGCAGCCCAAGCCTGACACCCGCTCACGTCGACCCCACTTTGGGGAGATCGGTAGCTTACGCTTCAACAACGGATGAAGGTAAACCATACTGGCTCCTCTCCGCCTTCGCATCTGCCAGGAAGTAACCAAACAGCGGCCTTAGCGGGATATCTTGCGCCATCCAGCAGCTGCGGGGCGGTTACAATTAACTCTTTGATAAGAAGCCCGAATCTAGCGATGATTCGGATGCAGAATCGTTGTATTCTGATGGTTTGCTAACCGCGACCAAGGTTGGGCGGGCCCGTTCGCTTGAAATCAGAGGCATCAGGCTTTGTTCTCCCGGACCCCAGAGAAAGCGCCACGCCGGCCACCCCAGGGGCAACCGGAAAGGGGCACCGAACCCGCCAAGGTCAACGCGTCGCGAAGCGACCCGCTCGCTGCTTCCCTCACCTATTTGGCTGCCCATCATGGCCGGGCGGTAAGCCGCGAGGCTTTGCTTGGAGGACTGCCTATCCTTGATGGAAGGTTGTCGGTGGCCCTTTACGATCGCGCCGCCAGACGCGCCGGACTTGAGACCGAAGCCATCAAGCGAGAGATCGTCGACATTCCCGCGATGGTTCTTCCTGCGGTCCTGGTGATGAATACCGGGGCGGCGCTGATCCTTCTCGGTATCGATGCGGCTAGTCAGAGCGTGAGGGTGCTGGACCCGACGATCCAGCCGCACACGCCGCGAATCATGGGCATCAAGGCTGTTGCGGCGGATTACACCGGCTACGCTTTCCTGGTGCGGGCTGCGGCCGAAGCCAACGCGCGCGCGGTTGCCGCGGGCGATCTCCCGCGCGATCACTGGTTCTGGTCCGTCGTCCAGGTGCACTGGCGCAGTTACGGGCATATCGCCCTCGCTGCCTTTCTGATCAACATGCTCGCGCTCGCCACGCCCTTGTTCACCATGAGCGTTTACGACCGGGTTATCCCGAATGGCGCCATTCCCTCGCTGATCGCGCTGTCGATCGGCATGGGGCTTGCGATCGTCTTCGACTTCGTGCTTCGCACGGTCCGAAGCCGCATTATCGACGTTACGGGCAAGACAGTCGACGTCGTTCTTGCGGCCAACATCTTCGAGCACGTGATGGCGGTGAAGATGGCGCAGCGGCCGACCTCGGTCGGCATCATCGCCAACCAGCTTCGCGACTTCGACTCGGTGCGTGAATTCTTCACGTCCGGCAGCGTCGTGTCCGCGACGGATCTGCTGTTTGCCGTGCTGTTCATCGGCGTGCTGTTCACCATTGCCGGTCCCCTGGCATGGGTTCCGCTCTTGATGTTGCCCATCATGATCGCGCTTGGGCTGACGATGCAGCGTCCGCTCGACCGCGCGATGAAGCGATTGCAGGCGGAATCAGCGGCCCGACATGGCGTGCTGGTGGAATCGCTCTCGGGGCTGGAGACCGTTCGTGCCACAGGTGCCGAAGCCCGGATGCAGACGGCTTGGGAGCGATCGGTCGCTGCAACTGCGCGGTCGGGCGAAGACGTCCACTTCTGGGCGTCGCTCACATTGACCAGCGCGAATGCCGCTCAGCAACTCACCAGTCTTCTACTGGTGATCATTGGCGTTTTCCTCATTCTCGACGGCAAGCTGACGGTCGGCGCGCTGGTCGCGGCCAACATGCTGGCTGGCCGGGTTTTGGCCCCGATTGCCGGCATAGCGTCGGTCATCACGCGCGGCACCCAGACGTTGGCCGCCCTGAAGTCGATCGACCGCATCATGACGCTGGAGCGCGAGAGATCGCCGCAGCGGGCCTACGTCGCCAGGAAGATCGACCAGGGTCGCATCAGCTTCGAGAATGTCAGTTTCTCGTATCCGAACGCACCCGCCAAAGCACTCGACAAGGTTTCCTTCAAGATTGGCGAAGGCGAGCGAATTGGAATTATCGGCCGTGTCGGTTCCGGCAAGACCACGGTCGGACGTCTCCTGCTCGGCTTCTACGAGGCGGAAGAAGGTCGCATCCTGATCGATGGCGTCGACTCCCGGCAGTACGACCCGTCGGACCTGCGCGCCGGAATCGGATTTGCGATGCAGGACACCGACCTGTTTTTCGGAAAGCTGCGCGACAACATCGCGCTTGGCAAGCCGGATGCGACCGACGAAGAGGTGCTTGCCGCAGCGCGGCTGTCCGGCGTCGAGAGCTTCATCGCAGGCCACCCCTTGGGATATGACATGCCGATCGCCGAGGGCGGCCGTAGTCTGTCGGGCGGCCAGAAGCAGGCCATCGGGCTGGCGCGTGTCCTGATCCGGAAGCCGCGGGTGTTGTTCCTGGACGAGCCGACGGCGCATTTTGACGTGCGCAGCGAGAGCGAATTCCTGGAGCGGCTCAAGGCCATGAGCGGTGAGAAGATGACCATCATCATCTCCACGCATCGCCTGTCGCTTCTGGCATTGGTCGATCGCCTGCTGCTGTTCGACAATGGCCGGCTGGTCGCGGACGGGCCGCGGGACAAGGTTCTGGCGCTCTTGCAGGGCAAGCCCGCCGCGTCCGCGCCGGCCGAAAGCGTGACGCAACCCAATCCTACGCAGCGCGCAACCCTGGTGCAGAAACCCAATGCCGGCATCTGACTTCGCCTTTGCCAATGACATCCGGGCTGCCGCGGCGATGCGTACGCCGCACACCTCGCGCATGCTGTTGCTGGCCTTTCTGGCGCTGCTGCTGACGTTCCTGATGTGGGCGCATTTCGCCGTGCTCGATGAAGTCAAGCGAGGCAATGGCCGCGTCGTGCCATCCCGCCAGACCCAGGTGGTCCAGACCCTCGAAGGCGGGATTGTCGGCGACATCCTGATTCGGGAAGGCGATATCGTCAACCAGGGGCAGTCGCTGATGCGGATTGACGATACCAAATTCGCGGCCGAGTTTGGCGAGATCCGGGAGCGGCGGGCGGCGATGGCGGCGCGTGTTGCCCGGCTCGAGGCCGAGGCGCGGGGACGAAGCGAGATCGTGTTTCCCGAACAACTGGACCAGGTGGTCCCGGCGGCGGTCGCCACCGAAACCAGCGTCTTCAGGATGCGCGGGCAGAAGGTGGCGCAGGACGTCGACGTCCTCAACCAGCAGGTCACCCGGCTGTCCGGATCGCTCAAGCTTCTGGACCGGGAACTGGCCCTCACCCGCAAGCTCTATGAACAGAAGGTGGTGCCCGAGATCGAGATGCTGCGGCTTGACCGGCAGGCGACCGAGATGCGCGGGCAGCTCGCCGAGGCCCAGTCCAAGATCGCCAACACCCTCGCCTCGTTTCGATCGCAGGCGGATGAGGATCTGGCCAAGTCCAAGGGCGACCTGGCCGTGCTGGACGAGAATATCAAGTCGGCGCAGGACCGAGTCCGGCGCACCGATCTGAAGGCGCCGGTGCATGGCATCGTCAACAAACTGAACGTCACCACGATCGGCGCGGTGGTTCAGCCGGGCGCCAATGTGATGGACATCATTCCGCTCGACGATACGCTGCTGGTCGAGGGCCGCATCCGGCCGCAGGACATCGCGTTCATCCGCCCCAACCAGGACGCGGTGGTGAAGCTCTCGGCTTACGATTCCTCCGTGTACGGCTCGCTGAAGGGCAAGGTCGAGCGGATCAGCGCCGATACCATCGTCGACGAAAAGGCCGACAAGTCAGAACGCCAGGAAACCTTCTACCGGGTGATGGTCCGGACCGAAAAGAACCATCTCGGCACCAGCAAGAATTCGCTGCCGATCATTCCCGGCATGATCGCGACCGTCGAGGTCCTCACCGGCGAGAAATCCGTGCTCAATTATCTGCTCAAGCCGGTCCGCACCCTGCGCGACGACGCGCTGCGCGAGCGATGAGCCGGTCGCGCCGCCAGTTCCTGGATCGCGGCTGATATAGGTTCAATTTTAGACGATCTTGAACGATCAGTAAGACCTGAAATTTACGACATTTCCGGCAGTTTTGAGACGATTTGGAATGGTCCGGACAACCCGGAATTGACGGCCTTTTCCACATTTCCCTTGCGCATGGCGCGGCTTAACTCCGCCTAAGCGGCCAACACCGCAGTCTCCGTCCCAATAACAGATTGGGGCGGCGGATCGACGCGAAAGACGTCGACTGACGCTCCCGACAAAGGGGACGTCATGACGCCGCGCGTAACATTGCGGAGGTCTCGCTCGCTTGCGTTGGCGACGGGGCTCGTACTCTCGCTGGGCCTTTTCGCGACCTCCGGCTCATCCACTGCCGAAGACATGGTTGTCGCGGATGCCGGCGGCGATTCTGCACCGGGCTCCGAGCATGCGCGGCCGCCCGCCACCTACTTCAGCATCAACGCGGTTCTGGCCCGGGTCGACGCGCAGCGTGGACGCGGTCCCGGAGCGGTTCGCCTCGCCGCCGTCACGCCTTCGAACGTGGCGACGGATGCGACGCCGGGGGCCCGGGAAGCGCCGGCGGTTGGTCCCGAGCCGTTCGGGCTGGTGACGTTTCGCGCGCCCGACGGCCTGCTCTGGCGCAAATGGCGTGGTATCGAAGCCGCGATGGCTAAGGAACAGGCCGTCATCGACCAGTGCCGCAGCGACGCCGCCAATTGCCCCGCCCATGCCGCGCAGTTCCTGCGGTTGGTCGGCGTACTCGGCGAAAAATCCGGACGCGAGAAGCTTGACGAGGTCAACCGCGGCGTCAACGCCGCCATCCGCTACGTCAGCGACCAGGCCCAGCACGGCGAAGCCGACCGCTGGACCGCGCCGCTGGCAACCTACGCCGCGGCCAAAGGCGATTGCGAGGACTACGCGATCGCCAAATATGTCGCGCTGACCGCCGCCGGCTTTTCCCGCAGCGATCTCCAGCTGGTGCTGGTCCGCGACCGCGCCGTCCGCCAGGATCACGCGGTGCTGGCGGCCCGTCTCGACGGCCGCTGGCTATTGCTGGACAACCGCTTCGCCAACCTGATGGAAGACGCTGACGCCGCGCGGTTCACGCCGCTGTTCGCCATTGATCACAACGGCGTGCATTTGTTCGCGACGCCCTATGCCAATAGCGGACGGCCGGCAGGTCAGGTCGAGGCGGCGCCGGCATTGGCAGGCGCTGAATGGAGTGGGAAAGACAATGCCAGTTACCGCGCCTCTCAGCTCGGCACCGCGTCGCTGCCGATGTGAAGTTGCGACGATAAAGTGATCGTCAGCGCCACGAAAAAGCCCGCCGGATGATTCCGGCGGGTTTTTCTCGCTTAGGTATTGCTGGGCGCTAGGACGCCGCCAGTTGCATGGCGAGAGCCGCCTGCTCGTGCATGATGGTGATTGCCGCCGGCACCGTCGCGCCGGCATCCGCCTCCAGCGCATGGGCCTCAAGGCCCTGCGGCGGTACCGGAGCTTGCTCCCCCTCACCGCCGGAGAGCGCGCTGAGGTCGACATTGCCGCTATCGAGATCGAAGTCTGCGACAATTTCTGCAGCCGCGGCTTCGGTGATCGGGGGCACGCCCAGCGAGGCATCGAGATCGACCTCGACGAAGATGCCGGTGGAGCCATCGGCGTATGTGAAGCTTCCGGTGCCTGCGATGGTCTGCCCATCAATGGGCACGCCGCCCGAAGTCGTCGTCAGGCTGATGCTGGTGATGCCGAGATCACCAAGTTTGGTCAGCTCGCCCGTCTCGCTGACACCGTTATGGTTGGCATCCTGCCAGACCACGAGGTCGCCGAACGCCTGATCCTGGCTGTCGATGACGCCGTCGTGGTTGCCGTCGAGGCTGGTAAGCGCAGCGACGCCGTCGGCGTAGCGCCCGCCGTTGAAGGTCGGCGTGAACAGCTCGTTACCGCTGTCGATCACGCCGGAGCCGTTGACGTCGAGGGCGAGAATGCCGTCGCCGCCATTGGCGGTCCAGGCGACCTGGTCCGTTGCGCCATCGGCGTTGATGTCGAAGGTGACACCGTTCTCAAGGGAGCTGAAGGAAATGCCGTTATGGTCGAGATCGAGGACGATGGGGTCGGCGACAGAAGTGCCAACCACAGCGATCTCATCCGCGGTCGGTTCCGAAATGCTCGTGGCGTTCACGCCGACGAGGTCAATCAGCGCATCGGCATTGTTGCTCGATCCGTCATCCGTGCCTTGAATGTAGATGTAGGTATGGTTCACACCCCCAATTGTAGCTTCAAACGCAACCGCTGTACCGGTGGCGCCGATGTCGTTTGCCTGGAGATATTGAACAACCGCAGCCACATCGGCCAGCGTCGTCAAGCCAACGGCGGTACCAAAGCTTGCGCCGGCCCCACCCGGCGATGTGTCATCGAACGTTATGATTCCGCTGGAAATACTATGAGAAGCAACAGCAAAACCTGTGTTCAACAACAACGTTGAATTCGTCGTCGTGGTACCGACAGGCGTCGTATTCCCAGCGACGGCTACGTTGGGGAAGACAATCCTCTCGCTTGTCGCCGCCGTTGCGCCTGGTGCGAAATCGGTAATTACATCGTAGCCGGAGACAACGCCATTCGTTCCCGAGCCGGTGATCGACAACTGGCTATCCCCGGCGGCGAAACCAAAGTCATCAGTTCCGGCGCCGCCAACGAGTAGATCGGAGCCGGTACCGCCAGTCAGTGTGTCGGCAAAGTCATTTCCTAGGAGAATGTCATTGCCCGCGCCACCGCTCAGGCTGTCTCCGTCGGCCTCAGCCGCAATCAGGTCGTTACCCGAAGTGCCGCTGCGCGTACCACTGTCGTCCGTACTGATCGTATAGGTCCCGCCGCCGAGATTGTAACCCTTGAAGGTTGCGCCATCAAACGAGATGGTTTCCGCAGCGTTGCTGGCATTGTTGTAGTGGTCGACGATACGGATCTGCTGTCCATTGACGCCAATGATCAGGTCACCATCGCTGTTGCCATTATCATTATCGAGACCGCTCAGCGACGTTAGCGTTGCGCTGTTCGAGTCAATGAAGATCGCATCACCCGAACTGGCCGCCCCGATTTCATTGATCGTATCAACGCCGTCGGTCAGCCCGAAGATGTAGGTATCGTTGCCGGCTCCGCCAACGAGAACGTCGTCATTCGCACCGCCGGCAATTGTGTCGGTGCCCGTATTGCCGATTATGTAGTCTTTACCTGCTCCGCCTGTCATCATCGATGCGGCAGTCTGAGCGTTGACGATGATCGAATCGCCGTTGGCGGCGGCATTTAACGAAGTTGTGTCCGTGGTGTTGTTGACGAAATTGACGGTTGTCGGAGGCGTGCTGCTTGCCGTCCCGTCGGTTGCGGTCATCGTGAACGAGCCGCCAAGTGATGAATCATCATCAATGGTGATTGTGCCGACGGTCCCAACGTTGGCGGCACCAATGTTGGTTCCGGCTGCCGACTGAAGGCTGCTTGCGGCTACCGTGACAGCGGCAATACCCAAGGTAGCGTTGTCTGTATCGGTAAAGTACGAAGAAAGGGCCGCTTCGGTGAACGTGACGGCACCGGGTCCCGTATTGCTGACCAATGTCAGGCCGGTGGAATTGAACACCGGCAGGTCGTTCACGGCGGTGACGGTCAAGTTGAAGGGCTGATTACCAGCCGCAGAAGCGTCTTCGTTGCCATCCTCAACATTGACCTGAAAAGAGGCTGCATTCGTTTCCGAGCCGTTGTGGATGAATTTCACCTGACCGGCGGCCAACTGTGTGCCAGTGAACGTATTTTGGATGACGCTGTTAACCTCAACTACGCCGTTTGTCAGCGACGAGGCTGTGAATGTCACTCCCGCTGCAACGTCGTCCAGATCCGTGAAATTCAGATCCGTGGTTGTGATGGTGTAGGTACCGCCTTCGGCAACGACAGCCGTTCGGTCGCCTGTAATGAGCGGCGCGTCGTTTGTGCCGGTGATGACGAAACTCAGCGGCTGCGTCGCCGTGGTCGTTGTTCCGTCGGAAACCTGGATCTGGTACGTAACGGTCAGCGTCTGACCGGCGGCGAGAAAATCCAGAGCCGCAGCCTCGGGATCCCAATTGTAGCTGATAGTCTGCGCGCCGCCGTTGGCCGTGATGGTACCGCCAATTGCGAGTTCGCCGTCCACCAGCGCAGCCGTCAACGCGTTGATCTGCGTGGTTGTCAGCACCGAGCTGAGCGCACCGCCGCTCCACACCAGCGTCGGAGTACCGTTGATCGATGCCGTCAGCGTATTTCCGACATCTGCGTCGGATACCGAGAACGTTCCGGTCATTGAGCTGATGTTCTGAGCCGCGGCATTGGCCGCCTCGGTGATTCCGGCCGTAGCCGCAATCGGCCCCAGCACCGGCGCATCATTCACCGCATTGACGGTGACGGCGGCCGTATCGGTGTTGCTCGAGAACGCCGATGTGCCGCCGTTGGTCGAGGTGTCGACCTTGGTGCCTGCGGTGCCGGTGCTCTCATCCCATGCCCGGAATGTGATGCCGTCCGTCACCGTGCCGTTGAAGTTGGCGGCCGGCTGGAAATAGAGCCGGGTGCTGCCGTCGGCCTCAAGCAGCAGCGCGCTGGCGTTGCTGACCGCGCCGACCGCCGTCCAGGCGCCGCCGTTGTTGGTCGAGTAGAACCAGGTGCCGTTCGTGCTGTTGGTGGCGGTAATGGCGATGCCGAGGCCCGGACCATCCGCATCCGTCACGTTGTCGAAGCCGCCGCCGCCGGTCAGATCGACCAGCGCGGAGACGAGCGTGCCGACTGCGCCTGACGGCGCCGGCACGTCTTCGGCAACGGCCGCCATGACCGGAGAATCCGTGGCGTCAAGAACAGGCGCGCCGTTCACGTTGTCGATGTTGATCGTCAGCGTGGAGGCTGCCGTGTCGCCATCGTTGTCTGTCAGAGTGTAGGTGAAAGCGCGGCTGAAGTCGGTCACGATGCTGGTTGGCGGCGTATACTCATACGTACCGTCGTCCAGATCGATGACGAAGCTTTCGCCGGCGCTGCCGGTGAACGTGACCGTCAGCTTGTTGGTCGTGGCGTTAAAAGTGGCGGCGTTTGTGCCCGCTCCCGTCGTGGCAATCGTATCGGTCACGGGGTTGTAGGTATAGGTCTTGCCGCCGATTTCAATCGACTTCACATAGCCGCCATCGGCGCCGAACGAGGTCGGAATGCTGCCGTCGATCACCGAGCCGGTGACGGAAGGAATGACCGTGCCGACCAGCGTCGACTGCAGCTGGTTGAGGTCGGTGACGATCAAGGCCCCGGTATCAGTGCCCGTGCCGCGGCCGTCATAGGCAAGCGGATCGAGGTAGGTATTCGGCGCCGAGGGGCCAAGCCCGACCGCGAACGATACGATCTCGTTGGCGTTGACGAAGTTGATCCAGTCGGTCAGTTCGCCGTCAGACACCTGCCCTGAGGTCGGATCTGGTACCCCGTCCGAAATGAAGTAGGAGACGTTGCGCACGCCGGGCGACGTCAGCTTGCCTGCATCGTCGAACGCATCCGGCGCGAGCGCCGTTGCATCGTCGTAGTCCGTGCCGTCGTTCGCGGTCAGGCCGTTGATGTAGGTTTTTGCATCCGTCACGGACAGCCACACGCTGCCCTGCTTCTGCGCGCTGTCGTTGAACCGAATGATCTGGACTTTGACGTCGCCGGCGGCGTCGTACTGATCCAGCAGGTTACTGGCGGCCGCCTTGAGCAAGTCGAGGCGCGTGTCAAAGCCGGATACTCCGGAATCGAAATCCATGCTTCCCGAACGGTCGAGGATCAGCAGGATGTTGGTGTCCGACGATCCCTCGACCACGGTCCTGACGATCGGGGCTGCGACCGGGATATCGTCATCGATGGTGATGGAGAGCGTGCCGGTAGCCGTGTCGGCGGACGGCAGCGTAGCGTCCTTGACCTGGTAGGTCAGGTTGACGGTCGCGTCGTTCTCGTTGTTGCCGGGATCATGGAGGACCGGCTTCAGCAGCGTGAAGACGTAGTTGCCGGCACCGGTCGCATCCGAGCCGAGGTCCACGACTACCGTGAAGATCGCGCCACGCCCGACTGACGATGCAGTCAGCGTGTTATTTGCTGCGTTCCAGCTGTAGTTGACCGTCTCGGTACCAACCAGCCCCGACGTGCCATTCATCGGCAGGAAGTTGATCGGATCCGAAAGCGCCTTGCCGTCGGTGTTGTAGTCGTGCGGCAGGGTACCGCTGGCCGTGATGGGCTGCAGGGGCAGGTCATCGCCGAATGTGCTGCCGGCAATGCCATTCGGAAGGCCTTCGTCATCGACTGAACCCTGGGTGCTTCCGGCGGTCGGTAGCGTGTTGGCGTTGGTGATTTCGACCGCTTGTGTCGCCGTCGAACTGTCGCCGTCGCCATCGGTGATCCGGTAGGTAAAGTTTCCGGCCGTGTTGGAATTGCTCGCATTCACCAAGGGATCGAACGTCCAGGTGCCGTCAGCCATGAATGTGTACGTGCCATTGGCGTTCGACAGCGTCGTCGTCCCGCTGGCTTCGATCGCCTGGAATCCGCCGCCGAGTCCAAAGTCGACCGCCGTCACCGTCGCGCCGTCGGCACCTTGGCTGTCATTGGCAAGCAGATTGATTCCAGAGGTCGCCCCGTCGGTTTCGATCACCGACAGCGTAGCCCCGGCAACCGCGCTCGGCACGTCGTCGACGATGGTGACGCTGAAGCTGCCCTGGGTGGTGTCGGTGTCCTTGTCCGTCACCTCAAAGGTGACGCCGGTCAATACCGCATTGTTCTCGCTGTTGTCGCCCGCAACGCCGTCCAGCGCAGCGTGCTTCACCGGCTGCGACAGCATCGTCGAATAGGTGTAGCTCACCTCGCCGGTCGCGACGTCGGTCACGCTCGCCCCGGTGATGTGGATGCGGATCACTTCCGTCAGCCCGTCCTTGCCGACCAGATCGCCGGTGCCGACTTCCAGCGCGAACAGCACCGGATTGCCCGCCAGCGTCGTCAGCTGCGTGTCCAGCCCCGCGGTGTCGACCAGCTTGATCGACGCCGGCAAATCGACCGGCACGTCGTTGCCGAACGTCACCTTGGCCACGCCCGTCGTGTCCGTCAGGCTCTCGGTCGAGTCGGTCTCGTTCGAAGCTGCCGGCACCTCGTCCAGGTTGCGCGTCAGCACAAACCCGTCCTCGTCAACCACGAGGCCCGTCGTCGACACCACCGATGGCGTCGAATCCGCCGCCAGCGTGATCGACACCGTCGCCGACGAGCTGTCGCCGTCCTTGTCGGCGATGGTGTAGGTGAAGCTGTCAGAACCGGTCTGGCCCGCCGTCGGCGTGTAGGTGAAGGTGCCGTCGTTGTTGTAGGCCACCGTCCCCTTCGTCGGGTCGGTCGCCTTCACAATCCCCGTCACCAGGTCGACGCCGTCGGCGCCGAACACGTCATTGCCGACCACGCTGAAAGTGATCGCCGTGTCTTCCGCCGGCGTGACCGGACCGTCCGCAACCGCGCTCGGCACGTCGTCGACGATGGTGACGCTGAAGCTGCCCTGGGTGGTGTCGGTGTCCTTGTCCGTCACCTCGAAGGTGACGCCGGTCAATACCGCATTGTTCTCGCTGTTGTCGCCCGCAACGCCGTCCAGCGCAGCGTGCTTCACCGGCTGCGACAGCGTCGTCGAATAGGTGTAGCTCACCTCGCCGGTCGCGACGTCGGTCACGCTCGCCCCGGTGATGTGGATGCGGATCACTTCCGTGAGCCCGTCCTTGCCGACCAGGTCGCCGGTGGCCCCTTCCAGCGCGAACAGCACCGGATTGCCCGCCAGCGTCGTCAGCTGCGTGTCCAGCCCCGCGGTGTCGACCAGCTTGATCGACGCCAGCAGATCGACCGGCACGTCGTTGCCGAACGTCACCTTGGCCACGCCCGTCGTGTCCGTCAGGCTCTCGGTCGAGTCAGTCTCGTTCGAAGCCGCCGGTACCTCGTCCAGGTTGCGCGTCAGCACAAACCCGTCCTCGTCCACCGCAAGGCCCGTCGTCGACACCACCGAAGGCCCACTGTCGGAAATACTGATGGTCAGTTGCGCGGTCGAGAAATCGCCGTCGCCATCGGTCAGCGTGTACGTGAACACGTCGTTGCCGACCACTGGCGAACCGTCGAAGCGGGAGTAGGTGTAGTCGCCGTTCTCGTTGATGACGAGGGTACCGTACTGGCCGGTAACCTGGAAATTCTGCGAGCCGTCCGGGGTGGTGTCGGTCGTGACGCCGGCAACCTCGGTGATCTTTGCGCCGTCGGTGCCCTCGGTGTCGGCGCTGCCGTCGGTCGAATTGGCGTCGAAGCCAGCGGCTATATCCACGCCGGTGATGACGTTGCCGGTGGCGGTGAGAGCGGCGCCATTGGCGGAATCGAAATCGTTGACGGCGAGCGGGCCGTCATCCTGGAAGCGGATATTGAGGCCAGCCGGTGAGACGGCGATTGCCTGATCGCCGTCTGCGTCGGTGATGGTGCCGGTGACGTACAGGAGGCCGCTGGTGATCGAAACGATATCGTCGTAGGCCGCCGCCGATGATCCATCCACATCATGCGCGATCGGCTGGAACTGCGCGATCCAGAGCTTACCGTCGCCATCGAGATGAAGTGCAAAGACCTTCTGCCCGGTCGCAAAATCGGTGCTGTCGACACCCCAGACGATGCTCGGATCGTTAGGATCGGAGAACAGATGGACGTCGTCATTGCCGACCGTGGTGTTGAGGCCGGAATCCTGGCCTGTGAACAGGCCGCCAATCGTCGAAGTCGATAGCTGATAACCAATGTTGGCCGGTTCGTCTGCGCCCGGCTGTGCCACGAACAACGCTGCAGCGGACCCAGACGATACCGCAAAGCCAGGGAATCCGGCCGCAAACGAAACAGCCGCAGTCACAATGGCGCCGGTTAGCGCAACAGGCGCGCTGGCAGGACTGACGTCGTTTTCCGGATTTGAGCCTGACTGAGGTGTAAAGCCGACGCTTTCGTCGTGCGTGACGGTCAGCGTGACCGGCTCGCAAACGATCGACGAGATGCCGCCAATGGCAAACGGTGACCCGCCCAGAGGAACGTCGTTGTCGTCGGCACCGGTGAAGGTTACCGGATCGCCAGACGGCGAGGTGTTGACGGTCACGCCGTCATAGTTCGACACCACAAGCCGGTCGAAGTCATCAGCCGTATTCACGGTCACCACTGCGCCGTCGTTCAGGCCGGAGACGACAACGCCGACAAGAGTCGCGCCCACATGGACAGGCGTCAGCAGGAAGGGATCGCCGCCGTTATTGGCGACGGTGACATCGGCTAACGTGATCGGCAGCAGGCTGTCGTTGTTGAAGTTCAGATCATCGTTAGCATCGAACACCTGAACGAAAACCGTCGCCGTATCTCCCGGATTGCCCTTGACCTGGGCGATCGTGAACGACGCGGCTTCGACATCGTAATGCCCGCCGTGACTCGTCGGGCCGATCTGAACCGCGTTGACGAAATCAATCCGGAGCAGCTCTGCCGGTATCGGCCCGTCTTGACCGTCTATGTGCTGATTGCCGACACCGATATCGCTCGCAGTGTTGACGTCGTTGTCGGGCGCGCCGTTGCCCTGAATGAAGCCTAGGGCAGTCAACAGCAAATCGCGGTCGTCCGTGCCGTTGATGCCTCGCTCCTCGACATTGCCGGCGATAACGCCGGTATAACTGACCGAGACTTCAGCGCATTCATCGGACGCAGCGATGATCGGCATGTCGTCATCGACACTGACAACGAAGCTCCCGGTAGCAGTGTCGCCGTCGGAATCCCCGGCGGTGTAATTGAAAGATAGCAGGATATCGTTCTCGTTCGCTCCGGGCGCGTGGTCAAGCTGGTCGCGCAGCGTGAAGGTATAGGAGCCCGATCCGTCGTCCGAGAGCGTGATTTCAAAAACCAACCGTTCGCCGGCGGTGTAACCAGCAGCGCCCGCGTTGACGTAGCCGACAAGGCGCGTGCCGTTATCGACGACCTGATAGCTGACGGCGTCGCCGTTCGAGGTGAGCGAAGCTACGCCACCAATCGTGACGAGGGCGTTCGTGAAAGTCAGGCTGCGGTCGCCGGTGCCGCTCGGTGCGTCCTGGATTCCGGCTAGATCTGTGGCGTCGTCATTGTTGTCGGCGCCCCACTGGATGCCGAGCGACTGGGTTACGGTTGGCGAATTGGTCGGCGCATCACCGATCTGCGTGCTGTTGCCGACGCCGACGGAATTGCCGAAGCTGTTGGCAAGGGTCAACCCGTCCTCGTCGACTGTCGCGACCTGAACGAGGCCGATATTGGCGAGATACGTGCCGTGATGGCCGTGCGTGCCTCCTTCCGGAACCGCAACAGCGCTGCTGTCGCCGATTTCGCGGAAGGCAAGCGTATTCGCACCGGCGACTGCGACAACCGAAAGATTGAAGGGCACCATCGAATCGACGGGCGGATTGATGGTCGCGACGACGACGCCGTTCCAGACCACTTCGAGCAGCGCGGTGCCAGTGACCGGCGTGCCGGCTTCGAACTGGATAACGTAGTCGCCGGCAGCCAGACCGCTGATCGTTTGCGCGATCGCGTTGTTGCCGGGGGAAGCCGCCATGTCGATCATGGGGTTTCCGTTCGACGTCGTCATGCCGAGATAGTTATTGCCGACGCGCTCGATCTGGCCACCCGTAACCGTCCAACCCTCAATGCCGTTGGTGTCGATGCCGCCGTGACCGTTTTCGCCCCATCCCCCCGGTATCGGGAAATCACCCTCGCCGTTGAAGGTGCCGCCGACAAAGTCGCCGTTGACCAGCAGATTTCCGCCGGAAGTTGTCACCAGCATGTCATCGTCGACGTCGATCGAGAACGAGCCGGTCGCCGTGTCGCCGTCAAAGTCGGTGGCGGTGAAGCTGAAGTTGAGGACGATGTTGTCCTCGGTGCCGGTCACCGGGTGATCGAGGTTGTCGAGCAGCGTGAAGGTGTACTGACCGGTGCTCGTATTGAAGGCCAGCGAGAAGACGTTGTCTCCGCCGACACCGCCTGCGCGACCGTACCAGATTCCGGAATCGAGGAACATCGAGACCAGGAGTCCGTCGGACGTCACAGCCGGAGTAAAGGTGACGCCCGAGATCGCGTTGTTCGTTGCAGGACCATCGGCGCCGAAGTTGATGCCGAAGCTGCCGCTGACGGCAACCACCGACGGATCGGCAAGGTTGTCACCCGCCGCGACGTCGCTGTTGCCGGGATGTCCTATACCAGTCAGATCGTCCTCGTCGACGGCCCTGTTCGTCGCACTGACAGCCTTCGGCATATCGTCATCGACATTGATCACGAACGAGCCCGAGGTCGAATCCCCGTCTGAATCCGTCGCTGTGTAGCCGAACGTCAGCGACAGGTTGTTCTCGACCTGGCCGGGTGCGTGATCGAGCTGACCCAGCAAGACGAAGCGGAAAGCGCCGGTCCCGTCGTCCGAGAGCGAAACTTCGAAGACTCTGCTGGACGCAGCCGGTTCGGTCGGCGGCACAACGCCCGCGCCAGTGTGGGCGATGAGGAACGTACCATCGGTCGAGACCCAGTAAGAGACCTGGGCCCCATGCGACGTGAGGCCGACCGGAGCAATTGCCCCGGCAAAAGTGACGCTGCGATCGCCCACTCCATCGGGAGTATCCTGGACGAAGCCGCCGAGCGTCCCGGTATGGCTATCCGCCGGACCCGAATCGACCGCATCAGTTCCCCAGATGATGCCGAGAGCACCGCTCGCAGTGGCTTCGTTGGCGGGTAGCGAGAGCGGGACGTCGTCCGTGATCTGGCCCTGGTCGTCGCCAGCCGCAAAGTCGTGGTTGCCAGCAGGCAGCCCGTCTTCGTCGACAACCGTGGCGCCAATCGATTGCAGGCTGACCTGATCGAGGTAGGCACCGAGTTCGTTCTGCTCGCCATCGCCAAAGCCGCGGAACGCCAGCGTGTCGCTACCCGTCCCGGTGACGGTGAGCGCGATCTGCTGCCATCCTGGGGTAGCCCCGTCGAGCGTGTGCACGACGGTTCCATTCCACAGCACCTGCATGCCGCTACTATCGCCCTCGCCGTCATTCCCGCGGGGCGAATAGTAGAAGGTCAGCTGGTAGGCCTGGCCGGAAACAGTCGCGATCGTCTGCTGAATGGTGGCGTGGGTGTTGGCGATGGGCACGCCGTTGCCGTTGCCTGGATCGTCGGCCGTATCGCCGTCGAGCTCGACCTTGATGGTGCCGTCGAACGGCGCCAGGCCGCCGATGTTGCCGCGCTGCAGTTCGAACGGCGTGCTGTCGCCGGCCTGCCACCCGGCAATCGAGCTGTAGAGGCCGAAATTGCCGTCAGCCAGCGGCACATTGGGTGTGATGTCTTCAAAGCTGCCGTTGAAGATCAGGTTCGGGCCCAGACCGGCGCTGACCGGCGGCACGATGGTCGGGATGTCGTCCTGAATGGTGATTTGGAACCTGCCGGGAGCAAGGCCGGTGATCGAGTCGCCATCGCCGTCGGTGGCGACGATGATCGACGAGAAGTCGATGCTCGGCGTCGAGTTCGTGCCGGACGCATTGGTTCGCAGATCGAAATTTTCGGCGTTCGGCGCGTCATCGACGTGATCGAGTTGCCCATCGAGGTCGAAATTCCAGCTGCCGTTGGCATTTACCGTCAGCGTGAACACGACCTGTCCGACGCTGTTCTTCGCCGTCAGCGCCGTGCCATCCGACGAATAAACCACAGGCTGACCGCCCGAATAGAGTGTCGGCAACAAGCCGAGTTGCGTCGTGGTGATGCTGAACCCACCATTGGCCGCAGGACCATCGGAGCCGAAGTCAACGAGCGGGCCCAGCGAGCCGGCCAAACCCAGGGCTTGGTCATCGGTGCTGCTATCGCCGGCCTGCTTGTTGCCGTCCTGCGTGTCGGGGTTGTTGTTGGTGCCCTCATTCGCAGCGGAAGGCAGAGTCATCCCGTCTTCTTCCACGGAACCGGTGACCGCGGTCTCGGAGGCCGTGGCAGCCAGCACCGGCCCATCATCCTGGAAGCTGATCTTGGAAGTCTCGTTGCCGGCGATCTCGATCGTCTCCGAGTCGGTCGCGGTGTCGTTGTCGCGGTCGGTGATCGTCGCCGTCAGCGTGATGCCGAGACTTGGGAATACGATCTCGCTCTCGCCCTCGTTGATGCTAAGCAGCGTGAGCGGGCTGTTCGAATCGAAATTGTTGCCGTCCTGGCCATGGTCGATCGCCATGTACTGGTCGACCACGAGCTGCCCGCCCGACAGGCTGCCGGCATTGGCAAGCGTTATGCGGATCGCGATCGGACCGTTCGGATCATTGCCGACCCGACCGACGATCTCGGTGGCGCTGACCTGGAACAGATAGATCGTGTCGTTGAGATACAGGTTGTTGGGGTCGGTCACCTCCAGCGAGGTGGCCACGCCGCCCGACGGGCCGGGGCCAGCCGTGAGCGTAAAGCTGAATTGATAGGTGGTCGATTTTTCGCCGTCGGTTCCGGGATCCTTGACGACGCTGAACAGCGCCTCCAGCTCGCCCTGCCCCGTCTTCAGTTCGCCGATCGGGTTGGTGCCGGTCGGGTCCGGCACCGTATTGCCAAGAACATCGTCGTCAGCACCGGCCGGAAAAACCCCCTGCGGATCATTACCGATGGATTCATCGAGCACCAGCGGACTGAGGAAGGCGTATCCATCTCCCTCATACTCATACTCATATTCATACTCATACTCATACTCATATTCATACTGCCTTAGCGAAACCTGGATCGCTGGACCGTCGTCGTCGAACGCGACACCGACCGCACTGCCGGACACCGCTGTCACGACATTGCCAATGCCATCCGTAACCACCTGCTGCACGAAAACAACGTCCGCGAGTTCGGTCTGGTCGTTTGCATCGAGCGCATTGCCGTGCTGAACGGCCGCGTATTGCGCGACGCTCAGCTTGAGCGTGACCGGATCGAGATAAAGTTCGAACGCGATCGCGCCGTTCGCGTCTGGTGACGCGCCGATGCCCTCGCGGGCGACGACGATATCGCCTTCGGTGAACAGGAAGATCGTGTTGCCGGTCGCGGTTGCCTGCAGTCCGGAATCGACGCCGGCGAACGCACTGCCCGACGACGTGGTGAGAAAATAGGCCACCGTTCCCGGGCCATTGCTGCCGAAATCGATCGTCGCGCTCGCGATTTGCGAGGCCGAACTCTCGGCCCATCCAATCAATCCGGTCTGCTGGAAAACCGCGGGCAACAGCGGATTGCTCTGGTCGTTGGCGGTGAGTTGAACGCCGAGCGTCTCGTCATGAATCAGCAATTCGCCCGAGAGCGTGAAACTCGCGACAGTCGCGCTCGCGCTGAATGGCACCCCCGCGAACGTTTCCGGCGTGAGCGCAAAATTACCGAGCGCCTCCGGCCCCAGCAGGTCCAGCGGGTCGCCGGTGTTGAGCGGATCGACGGAGCTGCTCCGGAAGTTTCCGCCGCTGCCTTGCGCGTTGCCGTTGCCGCCGCCCTCGCCGGCCGCCGGCAGCACCGACTGGTCTGTGGTGATCGGGAACAGGCTGGCGAACTCGTTCACCGTCACGGTGCGTCCCGGCGCCACTTCGATCGTCAGGTTGTTCAGGGAATCGTGTCGCGAATCGAAGATGGGCTCGACCGTCACCGTCGATTTGTTCTCGAACAGGATGATCAGCTTCTCGCCGACGCGGACCAGCGTGATCTTTTCGTTGGCGATCCCCGAGAAGTCGAGCTTCACCTTCTGGTCGTATCCGAGATTGACGACCACGGCCTGGTCGCCCATCGGCTTGGTCAGCCTGAATACCCTCGTCGGTGCGGCGTTATTGGCGGAGGTCGACGAGCCCGCGAGCTGGGCAACCTGGAACTGCGCGTTCATATCAATGCTCCGCCAAATGCTTGGTTTGATTCAATTCAAGATGGCTTGATTCGCGGTCGTTTGATTCAAGCTTGCAAAGATTATTCCGATCATTTGATACATTAGGCTATTGGTAACCGTATTGAGGGTCAACAAAATCAAGTGGTTAACCCTCGAATTTTGCCCTACTGTGGTAAACTCGGGACGGTTGCGGACCGCTTTGAAAACCGCTCTGAAATGAGGGATTTGCAGCGGGTTTTGCGCGGGGCGCGCGGTCAGGGGACATCAGATGAAGCTATTTTCTGCCGCTGCCGCAATCATCCTGGCCGGCGTCGCAAGCCCGGCCCTGGCCCAGGAGCCATCCCGGACGGTCGAGCGAACTGTCAAGTCCGCTCCAAACCGGGACACCCAGATCGGCGTGTACGTCAACGTCCAGCCCGACTGCACATCGGGGCCGTTGCCAACGATTCGGCTGGTCAGCCCGCCCGCCTCGGGCAAGGTCGTGGTCAAGAGCGCGAAAGTGAAGGCGACCAACTACAAGGACTGCCTTGCGCTGGAAGTGCCGGCATACATTGCATTCTACAAGTCGACCGCAGGCTTCCTCGGCAACGACGTCCTGACCATCGAGGTCAAATTCGCCGGCGGGCGCACGGAGATCCAGAAGATCACCGTGAACGTGGCCGGCGGCATCGGCCAGCAAAAGATATAGCCGATGGTTCGAGCAGTTCCCCGACGGCGGTGGACCGAGGGATCGCCTGTTTGACGCTAAGGCTAATTCTTGCTCTTCTTCGGTTTCATTTTTCGTTTTTCGGAGGCCGCCATGCATGCTGCATTTCACAAGTTCATCCTGAGCGCAGTTTCGTTTGGGTTTGCCGCCTGCGTCGGCGTGCTCCCGTCCCGCGCGGCCGACCTCGGTTTGATGACATCCGGACCCGCGGCAATCGGTAATTGCTCTGAAATCGTATTCACTTGCGAGAACGGCAGGCAATATCCGCTCTGCCCGATCGCCGTCAGCGTCGTCGGCGAGGTCGTCACCGCCTCGCTGCATACCGGCCGCGGCGGCGGCATGCACGTTCGTATGATTCCAATGGGCGTCGGCTATCGTTACGCCGGCCGCGGCGTTTGGCTGGATGGTTTCGGCGAGAACGCGCTGCTCAGCTTCGGAAAGCACAGCCAGATCGCCTGCACGATCCTGGGTTCCTGAGCAGGACGAGGTACTTCCGAGAAACTTCTTGCGTCGTGCGGACTGGGCTATCCCTTCGTCCGCAAGACCACCCGCGGCGAACGCGGGTACATGTACGCCTTCGGATTGAAGTACCGCAGACAGTGATCACTCCAGTGGTGCTGTTGCCAGTTCCACTTCAGGCACCCTGATTCGATCGCGGGATCTGGCCCCCAGTTCAGCCGGTACGGCGCATCCCCGAATGGATACGGACCGGATTGCGCACTGCTGCTCGACAAGAGCACCAGCGAAAAGGCGCCCGTGACCATTGCAAGCCTGGTTCGTTGCATGAATGCCTCCTTCCCTTGCAGAAAATCCGATGCAAACACTGACAAAGGCCTTGCCCCCAATCAAGACCCCGCTGGCCGCGCTACCCCGCGTGTCTCCGCCGTGCTCTCCTCAAGATCGCTGCCGGGGTCTGATTGGGTCGTTTCAAGCAGCCGAGCCAGTTCCGCCGTGATGCTGCCCGCCAGGCCCGCAGCCGCAAACGCGTCATCACCGTCGCTCCCCTGCGGAGCCGGGCGAATTCAGCGGCCACCGCCTCCACTCGCAACTCTGCCGGAGTGCTGAAGTCGAACAGGGTCGGACCATCGGGCACTGCGCCACGCCTCTCGCGCCACCCGGCTTCCTGCATCGCCCAACGGTCGACCGCCTGGACCAGGAGTGTCCCGAGCGGAAGTCCGCGGCGGTTGGCAAAGCTCTCAACCCTGGCCAGCGACAATGCGGGAATCGCGATCTCAACCTGCCGGATCCCAATGTCATCGGATATCTCGATCGCGGCCATCACCGAGGAGTCCTGGCGCCGGATCGCGCCCATCGGCGTCGGAACCGGGATCGTCTCGCCGGTTTCCAGCAGTTGCTCGATCCGAAGCAGCAATGATTCCCGCAGCTTCTTGATGACGCCGTCGATCGTATGCGAAGACGCCAAGCATTGCGGAAAGTCGGGGGTGGAGGCCGTGTATCCGCCTTCGCCGTCAGCTTGAACGATTGCAATAATAGTCGCCATCCAAACCTCGGCTTCGCTGCGCAGCCCGGCGCCGGCATCTTGAACGGCCGGCGCGCCCTCCATGCGCTGAAGGGCAGTATCAATATCCTGGCACGCCTGATCTACGCCGTATCCTTCTTGACCGATTCCATTCGCAGCTGCCGGGTTTCCGCAGCACGTTCAAGCTCCCACGCACGCTCAATCCGCTCGGGGCTGGTTTCCTTCAACAATCTTCCCCAGGCCGCAGCAAAGGCCCGCTTGGATCCATCCAGGCTGTCTGAAACTCCCTCGGCCCACGGTGGCATCGCCATGGCAACCGTTATCTTCCATTCCCAGCCACCGTTGACCAGCCGTATGTGCCCGATCGCATGCCCGTCATACCGAAGAACATAGTCGTTCTTGACGTCGGGCCACCTCAGGTTCGCGTTCAGCGTAATCGTCTTGGCCATGATCGTCCCGGAGCACTCCGTGCAACTGAAATGCAACCCGAAAGCCGGCGAGCGGTCAAGTTGACGGGGAACGCGCCAGGTAGAAGAAGGAAAGCGAACCAGGAGGAGACAAATTGATGAGAACCATCGCCTGCGTACTGGTGACGCTCGGAATCTCGATTGCGGTCGACGCCCGCGCCGAGGTGGAAGTGACCGTTCCGGAAATCGGACGCGTCAAGACCACAACAAAGGTGGAAAATGGCATTCTCGGCGTAGCCAATTCATTCACGCGATTTCGCGGCACTGCGCGGGAGTGCATCGGCGCCTGCTTCTATGCGAACGCCACCAAGACCCGAACCTGGACCTGCCGGGATTCCGACTGCAACCTTGATTGCTCGGGCAGAGACCCCGTTGGCGGGTGCTGACCCGATTTTATCCGCCCAGTTCGCGGACGGCCCTGAAGCCATGCGATGCCGCTTCAAGGGCTTCGTCGATGTCGGCGCTCCGATGTGCCGCAGACAGGAACATGTTGTGCTGGGGATGGAAGAACGCGCCGTGCCGAAGGGCCGTCGAGCAGAACACCCGCCCTTTCCTCGCCTCGGGGTCGGCGTCGAACAGCATCAGCGGCATCTGTGGCGGACCGCTCTGGCGGATCGCGACGCCATTCCGGTTCGCCAGCAACGCCAGCCCCTCGCGCAGCCGCAAGCCCATCGCGCGGATATGCCCGGGTACATCCGTCTCACGCGCGATCCGCAGCGTCGCGCGCGCGGCCGCCATTGCTACCGCGCCACACCAGAACGAGCCGGTGACGAACACCCTGGAAGCGGCTTCGCGGAACTGGTCATTGCCTGTCACGGCAGCCAGCGCATGACCGTTCGCAATCGCCTTGCTCCATGCCGACAGATCCGGACGCACGCCAAGCGCCTCCCAGCTTCCCCTGACATCGAGGCGCAAGCCGGCTCGCACCTCGTCGATGATCAGTGCGGCGCCGGCGCGGACGCACGCCGCACGCGCCGCCTGCGCGAATTCCCTGGTCGGCAGTTCGAGATCGCGGCCCATATCGTGACGAAAAGCCGTCACCAATACAGCAGCGACGTCTTGACCGGCTTGGTCAACCGCGGCCCGCAGGCTCTCGACGTCGTTGTATTCGAAATGCAGGAGATGCGCGCGGTCCTCACTGGTGATCCCGACAACGCTCGGCGAGCACCACGGCAGCGCCCCGTGATAGCTGCTGCGGGCGACCAGCACCTTGCGCCTTCCGGTATGCGCGCGAGCGATCGTCACGCAACTCGTCGTCGCATCGCTGCCGTTCTTCTGAAACATCGCCCAATCCGCGTGCGGCACCAGGGCGACGAAGTCCTCGGCAAGCTCGACCATGACCTCGCCCGGGCCGTTGAGACAGTCGCCTCTGGCGGCCTGCGCCATCGCAGCAGCCTCAACCTCGGGATGGCGATGGCCAAGCAGGATCGGCCCCCAGCTGCACATGAAGTCGATGTACTCGCGCCCATCGACGTCGCGGACCCGGCAGCCCTCCGCAGATGCAAAGAACTGCGGGTAGCCCTCTGGAAGCCGCGCGGCGTTCAGATGACCCCACATGCCGCCGGGAACCACGCGCTGGGCCCTGGCTCGCAATCCCGCATCCGCGGTCTGCGTTTCGCTCAACGGCGCCGGATGTCCGGTCATCAGATCCTCTTGTGTTGAAGTGAAGCGGCTCTCAAATGTGATTAGATCGAGATGGATATCGCGTCGTCTCCGCATCAAACCATCGCAGGCAAGCCACGACAAGATGAGAGAGCTTGGCGAGGCCGAGACTATCCGGTGCGGAGTCGCCGACCCTGCCGGACACGTTCTGGAGTATTCAGGTGGCGCCCGGCCTGCCGGCTCGATAGAATTGAGAAATCAACTATCGATCTGTTTTGGAGCCCTTCATTTGCAAACCCGCCGCCTCATTGCCTTGGCCTCCTTCCTTGCTGTCGCATCGCTGACTTGCGCAGGCGCGGCCCTCGCGCAGAGCACGATCGCCGCGGCGGTCGCCAGGCCGGTGTCGCTGCCGGAGATCGCGATCGGATCGCCAACGGCGCCGGTGACGATTGTCGAATACTCGTCGATGAGCTGCCCGCATTGCGCGGCTTTCGGCCTGAACGTTTTCCCGATGTTGCAGTCGAAATACATCGACACCGGCAAGGTACGTTTTGTGTTCCGCGAGTTCCCGCTCGACATCAAGGCGGCCGCGGCTTCAATGCTGGCCCGATGCATCGGCAAGGGTGATTCCCAAAAATATCTCGACGCGGTCGAGACCCTGTTCAAGCAGCAGGAACGACTGATGATACAGACCAGGGATACGCTGGTTCAGGTCGGCCGGCTGCACGGCATGAACACGCAGGATGTCGAGGCATGCGAGAGGGACCGGACGCTGCTCGACAAGCTCGCCGCCGACCAGCAATACGCCGTGCGGGAGCTGAAGGTCACGTCGACGCCGACCTTCTTCCTCAACGGCACTCGGTTGCAGGGCGCGATGTCGTTCGAAGAACTGGAAGAAAGGATCAGCCCGCTGCTGAAGAACTAGCAATTGCTGGTCAGCGGTCTCTCATCCTTTGTGCCGCGCCGCCGCCTGGTCGGTGACGTGACCAGCCGACATATCGGAGCGGGCGCGATGGCCTTGCGATTGATCATTCCTGGTCGAGGAAGGTAAGGCCCAGCCGGTTTTTCTGGATCCATGCAACCCGGCATTCATGAACAATCCTGGCGTCCTTTGCCATGACAAGTTGAAAACGCTGCGGGACGAAAGCAGGGTTTTCAACGTCGATTGCCGCCCCCTCGGGCGAGATATTCCGTACCACGCAGCGCATCACCGAACCGCCCGACGAGACATAGGCCGGCTCCTCGACTTCAGTCCGCGGATGCTTTCGCTTCTCTTCCATTCCCGTCAGCTTCCTATGTCATCCCGTGCCAAATCTTCTCCGCGCAGGTGCGCCCCGCATTTACATGGGCTTGCCGTTCACTCTGGCGGCACGATAGCCTCGACTCGGCATTCTCAAATCGTCGGCGCCTCGCCGCTGGGCGGTGGTACCGACCGCAGGGAGAACGATCATGGGACTTGGCGTATTGCAGCACTACACCATCGAACCTGCCGACCTTGAACGCACCAAGGATTTCTATTGCGAGGTTCTCGGACTGGAGAATGGCGAGCGCCCGCCGCTCGACTTCCCCGGCTACTGGCTCTATTCCGGCGGCGTCGACCGTGCATCTGATGGGCACGCGAAAACCGCGCGAAGGTATAGTAGTCCGCGGCACCGAGCGGAAATACGAGAACACCGGGCGGTTTGACCATATCGCCTTTGCCGCAACCGACGTCGTGGGAATGCGCAAGCGCTTGCAGTCGAAGGGCGTTCCGTTCCGCGAGAGCGTCGTACCACGTACCGGAGATACGCAGTTCTTCCTCTATGACCCCGATGGCGTCGGCGTCGAATTGAATTTTCCAAAGGCGTGAGCCCCGTGGCTTCGAACTCCGGGGTTGCACCACCGTGAAGTTCGAGGAAGCTAGACCCGCTGGGACCGAGGATGAAACTCCCCCGGGCCCCGCCTACCGGCAAGTTTGCTAATCGAGCCCGCGCTCGTGGCTTAGCTTGACCATTTCTTGAATGAAATCAGCTTTCTGTTTGTCATTCAGGGCTGCGAAAAGCGGCTCGGCCGCATCGGCGACGTTGCGCTGGTCAACTGCGCGGTCGTTTAGAAACTGAGCTTCGTTCCGCATCTGCTCGATAATATCGTCCGGGGGATCGCGTTTGGCGCGTGCAATACGCAGCTTGAGGCGCTCGGCGCCGTTATGACCGAGAGAGTGCATCGCACTATTGAAAACGGCCCAATGCTTCTCCTGTTCGGGCGTAAGCTCGAGCTGCTTCTTGATCCGTTCGATGTTGGCGTCGCTATTGACCACAATCTGTTCTGCCGTCAGCTGGGGCGCTACGGCCTGGGTGAGAGCGGCGGGTTGCTGTTTGGCCACCTTCGTACCCTTGGTATTCTTGGCCCCCTTGGCCGGCTTCGGCGTGTCACCTTGCCTGGGCCCGTCGCCTGGCCTTGACTCCCGGGCCGCCGGTGCCGGCCCGCCCTTCGCGCCGCCGGTCAAGACATTGGTAACACCGCTGACCACGCCGACGACGCCGCCGATCGCGCCCCCCAACACGCCGCCGACCGGCCCCGCCGCCTTGTTCCCCTCGCGCGCGCCCTGCTGAACGCCTTGCACCAGCCCTTGCGCGCTGGCTGGTGCTGACGCTCCGAAAGCCAGAAAGATGATGGCTCCAAGTGCCCAACCAGGCGCGCAACGCAGTGGCTGCGGCATATGAGCGATCTGTTCGGGGCGGATCAGCATCCTGGGTCTCCATGGTGGATCGCAGACTCTGGCGAAGCCGCTCACTGAACGGAACGCGCTGGTCTGTCGGCAACCACGCTACCGGTTTCACCCCGAACCCGTCCACCGTTGCCCTCGATCGCACACCTCTGCGGCGTTCCCTTGATCTGCGGCGTTCCCTTGAGTGTGCGCCGCAACATCGCCCGGACCTTTGAAGATTTGTATCGGATCGCTCCGCTCCCGCTGCGTGGAATTAACAACCGGCGTCAATTCGGCGAAAGACTTCGACGGTGTTTTCTCGACAGACGCAAACAATTCTGGTCTGATCCGATTACCTCATCTCCGCCGGTGGATCGTGTTTTCGTACCCGAACATCAGCTGGAGACGGATAGATAACAAGAATTAAGAATCAGAATCTGGCTCAGCAAAGGGGAAACACCATGTCTCGCAAGAAGCTTTCTCGCCGACAATTTGTTGCTGCGACAGCGCTAACATCCGCAGCGTTTGTCGCCGCGCCCTATGTGCGCGGCGCCCACGCCGCCGGCAAGCTCTCGATTGGTTTCTGGGATCACTGGGTACCCGGCGCCAATAAAGCCTCGACCGAACTGGTCAACGAGTGGGCCGCCAAGGAAAAGGTCGAGGTCACGATCGACTATATCCCAAGCCAGGGCAACAAGCTGCTGCTGACGATCCAAGCCGAAGCGCAGGCGAAATCCGGACATGACATCATGGCCATGGCGACATGGTTGCCGCACGCGCATGCCGAAAATCTCGAACCCGTGAACGAAGTCGTCGAAGCCGTCATCAAGCAAAGCGGCGACGTCAACGGCACCGTCCGGTATCTCGGCGTAGCCAACGGCAAATGGCTCGGTGTCCCGGCGTGTGTCGGCAGCCAGATCAAGGGACCCTGCTCGCGCATCGACCTGATGAAGAAGCACGCGGGTATCGACGTTCAGGCGATGTATCCGGCCGGCGCACCGCCGAAGGCGGAAGGCTGGACCACGGATACCTTCCTGAAGGCGGCCGAAGCCTGTCACAAGGGCGGCGTACCCTTCGGTATCGGTCTCGGCGAGACCAGCGACAATGTCGACACGGTGGGCGCCTTCTTCCTCGCCTTCGGGGCCGAGGTCGTCGATGCCAAAGGCAAAGTCGTCGTGAAGAACGATAACGTGCGGGCTGTGCTCGAATACTACAAGAAGCTGATGGCGTTCCTGCCGCCGGATGCACCGGCCTGGGACGATTCGTCCAACAACAAGTGGCTGGTTTCGGGCCGAGGCGCCCTGATCATGAACCCGCCGAGCGCCTGGGCGGTCGCCAAGCGCGATGCACCGCAGGTCGCGGAGCAGTGCTGGACTCATGGCTTCCCGGTCGGTCCGAAGGGGCGTTTCGCGCCCTTCATTCCTTTCTACTGGAGCATCTGGAAATTCGCCAAGAACAAGGAGGCCGCCAAGAGCCTTCTGCTGCACCTGTCGCAGCCTGCGGCTATCGAGAAGATGGTCACCGCCAGCGGCGGCTACGACTTGCCGGCGTTCGAGAAACTCACCACCCTCAAGACCTGGGCTGAGGAAGGCCCGCCGAAGGGAACGCTGTATCACTACCCGAACCCGCACAAGCATCAGGTGCTGTCGATCGCCGCGTCGCCCGCACCGCCGAAAATTGCCCAGCAGATCTACACGCAGGCCACTTTGACCAAGATGTGCGTGCGCTTCTACCAGGGCGAACCCATGGAAAAGACGCTGGCTTGGGCCGAGGGTGAACTCGAAGGCTTCATGCGCAGCTGAAACTCAGCACTGCCGCGCTCGGACACGATCCGCGGCGGTGCCACGATCTTCATGACCGGGATGTCCAGCAGCCGGCGCGACGCCGGCTGCTGGACGATAGCCAGAATTCGCAAGGACGAAGCAACATGGTCGACGTCGCAGTACAGCCAAACCGGGGAGTCGTCGCCGGAAGCAAGCGAAAGCGCTCAAGCTTGCAGACTGCGATGAAGCGAAAATCCACCACCGCCTTCCTGATGACGCTGCCGTTGATCATTCTGATCGCCGTTCTGGTGATCTATCCAGCGTTCTATTCGTTGCATCTGGCGACGCTGAACAAATCGATGCAGCGGTTCGTCGGCCTCGGAAACTTCGAATTCCTGTTCAAGCGCGAAACATTCTGGCTCGTTGTCAAGCAGTCATGCATCTTCGCCATCACGGCGGTGATTTTCAAAGCGCTGATCGGCTTCATCGTCGCGCACTTCGTTCACAACATTCCGGCCAAAGGCCAGCGCAAGTGGCGCGGCATGTTGCTGGTGCCGTGGGTGATTCCGCCGGCCATGAGCACGCTGGCCTGGCTGTGGCTGTTCGACCCTTCCTACAGCGCCTTCAACTACACGCTGGCGTATTTTGGTGTCGGGCCTGTCCCCTGGACGGGAGACGCCGCCTGGGCGCGCTTCTCGGTCATTCTGGTCAACATCTGGGTAGGGGCGCCATTCTTCATGATCATGTATCTGGCGGCGCTCAAGTCGGTCCCCGATCAGCTCTATGAAGCCGCCGCCATTGACGGCGCGAACTGGTGGCAGCGCATCTGGTACGTCACGCTGCCGATGATGCGCAATATTATCGCCATTACGACGCTGTTCTCGCTGATCGTTACGTTCGCCAACTTCGACATCGTGCGCATCCTGACGGCCGGTGGCCCGCTCGACCACACGCATATCTTTGCGACCTGGGCGTTCCGCGTCGGCATTGAAGGCAGCGACGTTCCCTTGGGCGCCAGTGTTTCGCTCTTCATGGTGCCAATCCTGGCGATCGCCGCGGTCTTCATTCTGCGGGACATCAACAAGCGCGGGAACGAATCCTGATGAGCACGATAGCCATCGACAAATCCGCGCCGAACCGCAAGATGAAGTACGGCAGCATGAGCCGCGACCGCACCTGGGCGCTGAGATGGTCGTACTTCTTTCTGACCCTTTTTGCGATGTTTTCCCTGTTGCCGCCGCTTTACATGCTGGTCACCTCGCTCAAGGGCAGTGCGGAGATATCCGCCGCAACCAATCCCTGGTGGGTGTTTAGTCCGACGCTGTCAAACTACATCGAAATTCTGACGTCGAACCAGTTTCTGCGGTTCTTCTGGAACTCGGCAATGGTGTCGATTTTTGTCGTGACGATCACCATGCTGATCAGCGTGCCCGCCGCCTTTGCGCTGGCGCGAATGCGATTCTGGGGATCGGCAACGCTGGCGACCGGGGTGTTCCTGACCTACCTGATCCCGGAGACGCTGCTGTTCCTGCCGCTGTTCAAGATGTTTGCGACATTCGGCGAGTTCACCGGAATCCAACTGATAAACAAGTGGTACGTGCTTCTGATCGTCTACCCGACGCTCACGGTGCCGTTCTGCACGTGGATCATGATAGGCTACTTTGCCTCGATCCCGAAGGAACTTGACGAAGCCGCGATTATCGACGGCGCCACCTGGATCCAGACCCTGACACGTATCTTTATCCCGGTCGCCTTCCCCGGCATTATCGCGGCCACGATCTTTGCCTTCACCGTTTCATGGGCGCAGTTTCTCTATCCGCTGGTGTTCACGACCTCGATCGATCAGCTGGTGCTGCCGGTCGGCATCATCACCACGCTGATCAAAGGCGACGTGTTCGCCTGGGGGCAGATCATGACTGGCGCTCTGCTCGGCGCCGCACCCCCGCTTATCATCTACGCTTTCCTGATGGACTACTACATCGCCGGCCTCACGGCTGGAGCGACAAAGGGTTGATTTCATGGCTGACGTGACGTTACGCAAGGTTGTTAAGCGTTATGACGAGGTCGAGGCGGTGCGCGGCATCGATCTCGACATCGCCGACCACGAATTCGTCGTATTGGTCGGCCCTTCCGGCTGCGGCAAGTCGACCACGCTGCGGATGATCGCCGGCCTGGAAGACATCACGGGCGGTGACATCATGATCGGGGGCGACGTCATCAACGACGTGCCGCCGAAGGACCGCGACATCGCGATGGTGTTCCAGAACTACGCGCTTTACCCGCACATGACGGTGGCGGAAAACATGTCGTTCGGGCTGCGGTTGAAACGCTATCCGAAGGCCGAGATCAAGAGCCGGGTCGATGAAGCGGCGCGCATGCTCGATATCGTCGAACTCGTCGACCGCAAGCCGAAGCAATTGTCTGGCGGGCAACGCCAGCGCGTAGCCATGGGACGCGCCATCGTGCGCAATCCCAAGGTGTTTCTGTTCGATGAGCCGCTGTCCAACCTCGACGCCAAACTGCGGGTGCAGATGCGGATCGAGATCAAGAAGGTGCATCAGAAGGTTCGCACCACGACCGTCTATGTCACCCACGACCAGGTCGAGGCCATGACGCTCGCCGATCGCGTGGTGGTGATGAACCATGGCCGTATCGAGCAGGTCGGCACCCCGAACGAACTCTATCACAGGCCGGCAACCAAATTCGTCGCCGGCTTCATCGGCTCTCCGGCGATGAATTTTATTCCGTGCCGGCTCGAGGACGTCGGTGGCAGACTGCATGTCCGGCTGACCGATCGCATCTCCTTCCCGCTGCCGGCGGCGCGCGCCGCTCGCTATAAGGGTGTGACGCGGGCCGACAAATTGCTGCTCGGACTGCGGCCGGAGCACATTGCCGAGGCCAAGTCGCATCAGGAGCCGGGCATCGAGAGCTTCGACGTCGTTCTCGACGTGACCGAGCCAATGGGAATGGAAACGTTTGTCTATTTCACGCTGGAGGGCACTCAGATTTGCGGACGCGTCAATCCAAACGCCGGCGCGCGAGACGGCGCGCCGCTCCGATTGGCGGTAGACCTCAACAATATGCACCTGCTAAACGAGGTGACGGGCGTCGTTCTCTGACGGCCAGCTGGCGAACCACCAAGGGCGGGAAATGGCTACAAACAAGAAGAAAATCTTCGTCACGGAATCGATGTCGCAGCAGGGACGCGCGCTGCTCCACGCGCGGGACGACATCGAACTGATTGAATTTCCCAACATGATCTCCGCGAGGGATTTTGAATCGAAGCTGAAGGAGCACGCGCCGGTCCATGGCGTGGCGCTGGGAGCCACGGCATTCGGCGAGCCCGAGCTGGAGGCGTCGAAGGGCATGCTGGTGGTGACCCGCATCGGAGTCGGATTCGACGCCGTCGACGTTCCAGCACTAAGCCGCCGCAAGGTCCCGCTGATGGTGGCGGGCACAGCGAACTCCCCGTCGGTGGCCGAGCAGGCGTTGTTCATGATGCTGTCGCTCGCCAAGCGGGCGGTGGAAATGCATGCGATCGTCAGGGACAACAAATGGCCCAGCCGGCTCGGCATGCTGCCCTACGATCTCTTCGGCAAGACGGTACTGATCGTAGGCTTCGGACGCATTGGGACACGCACCGCCAAGCGCTGCCTGGCGATGGAGATGAATGTCCTTATCTTCGACCCCTACAAGCCTGCCGCCGACATCAGGGCGGCCGGCTGCGAACCGGTTGCCGATCTCAACGCCGCGCTGCCGCGCGCCGATTTCGTCAGCATCCATTGTCCGAAGAATCCGGAAACGGTGGGCATGTTCAGCGCTGACAGGCTGAAGCGGATGAAGCCGACCGCCTATCTGATCAACACCGCCCGCGGCGGAATAATAGACGAAAGGGCCCTGCACGCCGCACTGGTTTCCGGCAAGCTCGCCGGCGCCGGTCTGGATGTATTCGAACAGGAACCGCCGCCGGCGGGCCACCCATTGTTCGCCCTGCCCAATGTCATCATGGCGCCCCACGTGGCCGGCGTGACGGTGGAGGCCGTAGACCGGATGAGCGAGCAAACCGCGCGCAATATCCTGAGCGTGCTGGATGGCGAGCCGCTGCGCCAGAACGTCATCAACCCGGATGTCCTCGGTTGACCTTTCGTGGACACGAATGATCGGCGGGCAAACGGGATAAGCGCATGGCCTTCAGGGAGTATGGCAGCTACGACGCGGTCGGCCTTGCCGGACTGGTGCGCAACAAGCAGGTAACGCCGCGCGAATTGCTCGACGAGGCGATCGCCCGGACCGCGAAGGTCGATCCGCAGATCAATGCCGTCGTCGTCAAGCATTACGACTATGCCGAACGCCAAATCGCGCAAGGTCTTCCCGACGGACCGTTCACCGGCGTGCCGTTTCTCCTGAAGGACCTCGATCTCCTGGAGGGAACCTGCACGACGTCAGGGGCGACGATCCTCAAGGATTTTGTCGCCGACCACAGCGGTACGCTGGCGCAGCGCTTTCTGGATGCCGGCGTTTCGATCTTTGGCAAGAGCTCAAGCCCGGAGTTCGGGTTGATGCCGACAACCGAGTCTCGCCTGTTCGGGCCAACCCGCAATCCCTGGAATCTCGCCCATTCCTCGGGCGGCTCATCGGGTGGCGCGGCGGCGGCGGTCGCCGCCCGCATCCTGCCGGTCGCGCATGCCAGTGACGGGGGTGGTTCGATCCGGATCCCCGCCTCCGCTTGCGGCGTATTCGGAATGAAGCCGAGCCGGGCGCGCAATCCGCTCGGCCCCGACCGCGGCGAAGGCTGGGGCGGGTTCTCCTGTGGCCACGTGGTCAGCATCAGCGTACGCGACAGCGCCGTGATGATGGACGCGATACACGGGCCTGAGCCCTCCAGCCCCTACGTCGCGCCGATGCCGGAGCGGCCGTTTTCGCAGGAGGTCGGTCGCGACCCCGGGAGGCTTCGCATCGCCTTCACCGACAAGTCGCCGTATGGCGAGGCCATCGATCCGGAGATCGCCGCCGCCACGCGTGAGATCGCGGGCCTCCTGGTGGGGTTGGGCCATCACGTCGAGGAACGCGCGCCGGTACTCGCCGCGGATCCCGCGGCGGTCATGGCGACGATCGTGGGCGGCAACACCGCGCTGACGGTGCGGCTGATCGAGCAGAAGCTCGGACGCGCGGCGACGCCGGACGATCTAGAGGTATTGACGCTCGCCAGCGCCTACAACGCGCAGAAGACCACGGCGACCGACTACGTCGCTGCCCAGCTCGCGGCTTTTCAGATTTCGCGCGGCCTTGCGACGTTCTTCGAGAGCTGCGACGTCTTTCTCTGCCCGACGCTCTGCGCTCCGCCGCTGCGCATCGGGGAGCTCAACACCATGTCCGACGACCTATCGCATATCGCACCGATCCTGCGCCGCTACATGCCCGGTACCGCCATGTTCAACATGTCCGGCCAGCCGGCCATGTCGGTGCCGTTGGCCTGGAACAAGGCCGGCTTGCCGCTCGGCATGATGTTCTCCGGAAAATTTGGCGACGAAGCAACCTTGTTCCGGCTCGCCGGGCAGCTCGAACAAGCCCGACCGTGGCAGGACAGGCGGCCTCCGGTATGTGCATAAATCGGACATTTTCGACCGTCGGGATGGACAAAACTCAGCCTTGTTCGCAAGGAACATAGATTAGGCGTCAGACGGGGACCCATCCGCAGACGTGCTCGATCCGGAGCCTGAACCGTGAGTCAAAGCGACCCAACCGACCATGCGCTTGCTGCCATTGCCAGCATTCTCGATATGCCGGAAGCCCAGCGCGGGTCGGATCGACCTGCAGGCGTCCCAGAGGCGTCGCCAACGCATCCGCCGATTGAAGCCCATGGATATTCCAAGCTTGGCCCCGGCCCATTGGCCGCCATCCGATTCAAGTGGACGGTGCGCCTTGAGAATGGCGACTACTATGTTGACGAGACCTTTGGCGCGAACTCCACGGCCGTCGTCACCGGGCCGCTGAGCAGGGACGCCGCGATCAAACTGGTGGATGATCGAGAACGTGATTCGCGTCGGCGTTTCGAGCAAATAAAGAACGAAATGAGCGGAAACGGCGGGGCCCCCCTGTAGTACGCAAGAACAGCGAGGGGTAGCGCGTTCACGCGTTTCGAAACCGCCCTTTCGAGGGCCAGGGATATCTACGGAGCTGCTGAAAGCACGCACTTTTCCACGGGAGATTGGCCGCACAGCGGACCCAACAGCAAAAATCGGCCCAGTGTGCGACATTGAACCAAAGCTGCCGGGCACACGACTCATAGCCGGACAGTGATATGGATCACGTTGGAGGAAGCGACCGCAGCGTAGCTTCCAAAACCGGGGTTACCTGCGCAGGAGGTCGTCATGACGAAGTGTTTCGCTCTCGCCATTTTTTTGCTGGCGAGCACCGCCGCGCAGGCGCAGTACACCTTTGAATATGGCGGTCATACCATTCACATCGATCCCGATCGAGGGATCGTTTCAATTCCCGGCGTCTACGACAATAGCGGCAAGAAGACGAAACGCCCGCGCAACGAGGATGCCGAGCGCGATTCCTCCAGCAGGAAAGCGCCGCCGCAAGCCAAGGCCGAACCGCAGGCTGCCCCCGTCGCGCCAAGGCCGGCTGAACAGGTAGCTACGCCGGCGCCGTCTGCTCCTCCAGTTCCACCTCCGGCCGCGGCCTCGACGAGCCAACCGCCAGCCGCGACGGCGATCGCCGCTCCGGCCGACGCCGCGGCGCCCGCTGCCCAGAAGCAGCAGACCACTTCTCCAGCGGTCGATCCGCCGCCTGCCCCGGTAGCCGCCCCATCGCCCTCGCCTGCCCCCCAGAAGCAGGCCGCTGCTCCGGCAACCACGACGCTTCCGCCGTCGAACTCACCGCTCGGCGTATGGTTGACGGAAGAAAAGGAAGGCAAGGTACGGATCGAGCAGTGTGGAGCCAACCTCTGCGGCTACTCGGTCGACAAGAAATCCAACCAGAACGGCGAACAGGTTCTGATCAACATGAAGCCCGGCAAGGACAAATGGAGCGGTCGGATTTTCGATCCGAACACCGGCAGCACCTACGATTCCACCATCGCGCTCAAGGGCACGGACAGCCTGCGCGTCCAGGGTTGTGCTTTCGGTGGCATGTTCTGTGGCGGCCAAACGTGGACCCGCGTCAACTGACACGGCCTTCGCCTTAAGCGATGAACCATGGTGCGCCGCGCTGGCGGCTTCCTAGCTGCTTTCCTGCGATCGGCCTGCCCTTTCGCGCGTGACGACAATCACAGTCTCCCAGGAACCATTGTGGAAGAGTGGGCGCGTCCAAACAAAGGGGCGAACCATGGGAAGTTTTCGCAAGATCACTACTACCGTTTCAGTCCTTGCCGCACTGGCGCTCGCGACGCCATCCGCGGCTGCGACATTTGATGGTGATTGGAACGTGCAGATCACCTCTTCGAACGCGGCCTGCACCAGCGGCGCCTCGGTTTCGATCGAGATCAACAACGGACAGGTCGCTTCGAACAACTCGGCGGTAACGGCGTCGGGCCGTGTGGCCGAGGCCGGCGCTATCCGGGTAACGCTCGCCAGCGGCATGAAGCGCGCCGTCGGCTCGGGATACCTTTCGGGCACCTCGGGGTCGGGCACATGGCGCGCTGCATTGTGCTCGGGCACCTGGACCGCGCAGCGGATTTAAGGCGCCGCAACCAAACCGTTTTCCAGCGAACGGAAACCGGTTCGAACCAGGAAAACGCACCAGACAGAATCCCGTCTCAATTCCATCGAGACGGGATTAGTTCTGGCCTAGCCCACCTTCTCGGAATATTCGGCGTCGGTCACCTTCTCCATCCATGTCGCGTAACTGCCGTCGAGCGCTTCCTGCATGGCGATGTGGGTCATGCCATTGGTCGGGGACGCGCCGTGCCAATGCTTCTCACCCGGTGGGATCCAGACAACGTCGCCTGGCCGGATCTCGCGGATGGGCCCGCCTTTGGCCTGCACCCGGCCTACGCCTTCGACCACATAGAGCGTCTGGCCCAGCGGATGCGAGTGCCAGGCTGTCCGCGCGCCCGGTTCGAATGCCACACGGGTCGAAACCAGCCGCGCCGGCGGCTCCGCCGCGATGATGGGGTCCTGCATGACATTGCCGGTGAAATATTCCGGCGGCGCCTTCCGCGTCGGCCGCGATCCAGCGAGATGAATGTCCATGGGGTTAGCTCCCTTGTCTGATGTTATTTCTTGCTGGCCGCGTAGCGCGCCTTGGTCTCGGCGTTCATCGGATAGAGTCCGGGCAGCGCCGCGCCGTTGTTGACCTCGTTAACGATCCAGGCCTCCATCCGCTCCTGCTCCGGCCCTTCCGCCAACACGTGGTCGAGCAGCGCCTGCGGGATCAGCACCGCCCCATCCTGGTCGGCGACGATGATGTCGTTCGGGAAGACCGCAACCCCGCCACAGCCGATAGGTTCGCCCCAACCGACGAATGTCAGGCCGGCCACCGAGGGCGGCGCCGCGAAGCCATCGCACCAAACCGGCATGTTGGTGCCAAGCACGCCTTCGACATCGCGCACCACGCCGTCGGTAATCAAGGCCGCAACCCCGCGCTTGACCATGCGCGCGCAAAGAATATCCCCGAAAATGCCGGCGTCGGTCACGCCCATGGCATCCACGACGGCCATGCACCCCTTCGGCATGGCCTCAATCGCGGTACGGGTTGAAATCGGCGATGACCACGATTCGGGGGTCGCCAGATCCTCGCGTGCGGGCACGAAGCGCAACGTAAAGGCCGGGCCGACCAGCCGCGGCTGTCCGGGCCGCAGCGGCTTGGTACCGCGCATCCAGATGTTTCGCAGGCCCTTTTTCAAAAGGACAGTGGTGATGGTGCCAGTGGACACGCGCGACAGGGTAGCGATGGCGTCGGGGGACAGGGACATCAGGGATGCTGGCTCCGGATGGAGGAATGGATAGCTGACGCATCTTGGGAAGTGCACGGCGCGCGTCAAGAGCTCGGGGAAGGCGGCGATCATCGCACCTTATCATCGGAATGGGGATTAGTTTATTGAATATACGGGACGATTTCATTCCAAGCGAATTCCACTCCCGGCCAAAACACGCTACAGCTTAAAGCGAGCCCCCATAGCTGCAAGGCAGCTGCGAGACAGTTCCAAGGCCATGGCAGCAACGCGATCCCCACCCCGCCTCTTGCCGAGTGGCGACAGCGCCGTCACGGTGGAATTCAGCCGCAACATTGACGACGACGCCAACTGGCGGGTGCTGGCGCTCGACCGCGCTATGGCTGCAGAACCAGTCAAGGGCGTCACCGAGACGGTTCCGACCTATCGCTCCCTGCTCGTGCATTACGATCCCGTCACCATCGGCTTTGACGGGCTCGGCGAAAAGCTGCTCGCGCTGGCACAACGGCCGGCTCCGGCAGTGGTGCGAACGCGACGATGGCGTATTCCCGTGGTCTATGGCGGTGAACACGGCATTGACCTCGAGGATGTCGCCAAAGCCCTCAACGCCACGCCCGGCGAAATCGTGGCACGGCACGTCGCCGGAGATTACCGCGTTGCGATGATTGGCTTTACGCCCGGCTGGTCCTATCTGAGTGGACTCACGGAATCGCTGCACCTGCCGCGACGGCAGAACCCGCGTCTGCTGACGCCGGCCGGCACGATCTCGATCGGCGGCGTTCAGACCGGCATCCAGTGCCTCGCCGGTCCGAGCGGCTGGCATCTTTTGGGACGGACGGCGGTCCGCACCTACCAGCTTCATCGCGATCCGATCTTCCTGCTGGAGCCTGGCGATGCCGTCACTTTCGTGTCCGTCGACGCCAAGGTCTTTGCGGAGCAGGATCGCGCCGCCGAAGCCGGCGAATTCATTGCCGAGTTGGTGGCGTCGTGAGCCGACTCCGCGTTATATCGATCGGCCCGGCAAGTTCGGTCCAGGACGGCGGACGCTTCGGCGCGCAACGCTACGGGTTGGTGCCGAGCGGTGCGATCGATCGATTGGCGCTGGCTGTTGCCAACACGCTGGTCGGCAATGATGCATTTGTAGCCGCCATCGAGATTGGTCCGTTTGGCGCCAAGCTCACGGCGCGCGGCCCGGTCCGCGTGGCACTGGCCGGGGCCCCACGCAATGCCGATATCGCGGGCCGCGCGGTGTCGTTCGATCGTTCTATCACGATCGCGGACGGCGAAACGCTCACTCTCGGCTTTGCCCGCGGCGGATCGTTCAGCTATCTCGCCATCGAAGGTGGCATTCTCGGCGAACCGATGTTCGGCAGTCTCGCGGTCAACGCCCGCGCCGGCCTCGGCAGCCCCTATCCGCGCCCCCTGCAGGCGGGTGACGAATTGCAGACCGCGACCGCCGGCGGCGCGATCGAACAACGGATCGAGCTGCCGGCCTCAACCGACGCGCCGATCCGCGTGGTCTGGGGCCCCCAGGATGACGAATTCCCCGAACAGTCAAAACAACTGTTGATCGACAGCGAGTGGAAGATATCCGCGACCAGCGACCGCATGGGCTACCGGCTCGAAGGCCCGGTCCTTAAGCACCTCTACGGCCACAATATCGTCTCCGACGGCACGGTGAACGGCAGCCTGCAGGTGCCCGGCAGCGGGCAGCCGATCGTTCTGATGCCTGATCGCGGCACCAGCGGCGGCTATCCCAAGATCGCGACCGTGATCTCGGCGGACCTCGGACGGTTGGCGCAGATACCAGCCGGCCAAGCATTTCGCTTCAGGGCCGTCAGCATGGCGGAAGCTCAGGCCGAGGCGCGCAAGTTCGCCGGCTTGCTGCGCACCCTGCCCGACCGATTGCGCGCCGTCGAAAGCATTGATCTCGACATCGATGCGATGCACGATGCCAACGTCGCAGGCCACGCCGTCAGTGCTGTCGATGCCGCGACCTGGCATGCCAGATCATCGGATGCATCAGAATTGGATTGAGCAACTGGATCCACGCATCGGAAACGGACCGCCAACATGACAACCATAGACCTCAATTGTGATCTCGGCGAAGGATTTGGCGCGTGGGAAATGGGAAATGACGCCGCGATGATCGAGTTGGCGACGTCGGTGAACGTCGCTTGCGGCTTTCATGCCGGCGATGCCGACATCATGCGGCGCACGGTCGAGCTTGCGAAAGCCCGCGGCGTCAGCGTCGGCGCACACCCCGGATATCGCGACCTCCATGGCTTCGGCCGGCGACCGATCCCGGGATTGAAATCGTCCGAGATCGAGAACCTGATCGCCTACCAGATCGGTGCGCTGCAGGCGATCGCGACCGCGGCCGGCTACAAGGTCACTCATGTGAAAGCGCACGGGGCACTTTCCAACGTCGCCTGCGAGGACGACATGACCGCCAAGGCGATCGCCGGCGGCATCAGGGCGGTCGATCCCAATCTGATCTTCGTCGTGCTCGCCAACTCCAGGCTGGTGCGGGCCGGCGAAGCCGCCAACCTGCCGATGGTGCATGAGGTCTTCGCCGACCGCGCCTACGAGGACGATGGCTCGTTGGTCTCGCGCAAGAAGCCGGGGGCCGTGTTGCACGACGTCAGAGAGATTGCCGACCGCGTGGTGCGGATGGTGCAGGACGGCGCGGTGGTCTCGGTCACGGGCAAGGTGATCAAGATGCGCACCGATACCGTGTGCATTCACGGCGATACGCCGGGCGCGGTCGAGATCGGACGCGGGGTGCGTCAGGCGTTGAAGATGGCGGGGATTGAGGTAGCACCGTTCAAGATGAAAACGTCATAGGTTTTTCCGTACGGACCTGCAAGGAACAGCAAGCAGTACAGCAGCTAGAAGGTGGGCCGATTTTTGATCGGATCAGTACACGTCCTGCTGGAACCGGCCCTTTCTCTTGAGTTCCGCGACAAAGCTGACGGCGTCGTCAGTGGTCCGGGCACCGTACTGTGCGACGATATCGACCAGCGCGCGCTCAACGTCCTTGGCCATCCGCTTGGCGTCGCCGCAGACATAGACGTGGGCGCCCTCGGCGAGCCAGGTCCACAGTTCGCCGCCGACCTCGCGCATGCGATCCTGGACGTAGAACTTCCTGTCGCTGTCGCGCGACCAGGCCAGCGACAGCCTTGTCAGCAGGCCTGAGCTCTTCATGGCGTTGAGCTCATCCGCATAGAAGAAGTCGCAATCGCTGCGCTGATGGCCGAAGAACAGCCAGTTCCTGCCGGGCGCGCCGGTGGCGCGGCGATCATGCAGGAAGGCTCGGAATGGCGCGATACCAGTGCCGGGTCCGATCATGATGATGGGCGTCCTCGGATCCTGTGGCAGCGCGAAGCCATGCGCTTTCTGCACATAAACTTTCACCTGCTCTCCCGGATTGATACGTTCGGCAAGGAACGTGGAAGCAAGGCCAAGCCGCCGGCGCTTGCCGATGACGTAGCGGACGCAATCGACGGTCAGGGAGAGTTTCCCCGGCGTAGCGTTGTTCGACGACGAGATCGAGTAGAGCCTTGGCTGCAACGGCTCGAGCGCTTCGACAAAGGCCTCGGGGTGGGGACGGACCCCCGAGAACTTCTGCAGCGCCGCCATGACATCCAGAACCTCCGCGTCGCCGTCGGGATCCTCGCCCTGGGCCAGCGCCCTGGCCTTTTCGCGATAGGCGCCGCCGGTAACGAAAGAGATCAATTCGAACAGCGAGTCCGGTGCCGGAGACAGCGAGACGTCGTCGATCAAGACTTCGCGCAAGGTCTTGCCATTCACCCGCGTCGTGTGCGACGCGCCGAGAAGCGCAATGATCTGGTCCACCAGCCCGACCTCGTTGCGCGCGAAAACCCCAATGGAATCGCCAACGACATAATCGAGACCGCAGTCCGACAGATCGAAATCGATATGCCAGGTCTCTTTTTCCGAGCCCTTCTTGTTCAGCAGGCGACGGGACTGGAAGATCGCGGGAATCGGGTTGTCGCGCGATCGTCCAGGCGGCGCTGCGACCGTCGGCGTAGCCGGCGGAGCCGAGGACGCCAACGGTTGCGCTGCCGGCGCCCTGTCGATGTCCTCAAACAGTGATTTCAGCATCCGCGCGGTTTCCTTGCCGCCGGGGACGCAGAGATTGAGCCGCGTTTCACTCCGGTTTGCAATCGCCTCCGAATAGTTGTGGCAGTCGTAGCCGCACTGGCCGCAGTCCTGCTGGGCCATGGCCGCCATCATGCGCCGCCGCAACGGGCGGCCTTCGGCAAGCTTCATGCGATCGGCAATCGGCATGGTCTGGTCATGCCAAGGCGCCTCGCCGTCATCGCCGTCGCCATGCATGACCACCGCGCCCTGCTCCGCCGTCAGCGGTGTCGGCGCGTCAAACATCAACCCGGCAAAGAACCCGTTCAGCCAGGAACGCTGCGCTTCGGAGAACGGCGCGTTGGAAGGGATGATCTCGATTTTCGGTGGAGGCGTGATCTGGTTCATGACGACACCTCGACCTCGGCAAGCCTGCGCAGCGCTTCCCCGTCATGGCGGCGCGCAAATGCAAGAAATGTTTCCCCGGGCGAGGCGCGATGCGTCAGATAGGCTTTCAGCAACCGCTCTACCGTTCGCGGCGCGTCTTCGGCCCTGAGATCGCGATAGACTTCCTGCCCGATGTCGGCATCGGGGCCAAAGCCTCCGCCCGCGAACAGGTGGTAACCCTCGACGGTGTCGTCGCCATCGCCGACGGGCACTTTGGCTGCTATCAGCCCGAGGTCGCTGATATAGTGCTGCGCGCAGGAATGATGGCAGCCGGTGAGATGGATGTTGAGCGGCGTGTCGATGTTGACGCGCGGCTCGCACCAGTCGGCGATCTCGGCCGCGTGGCGCTTGGTGTCCGACGCCGCGAATTTGCAGCCGGCATTGCCCGTGCAGGCGATCAGCCCGGCGCGAATCTGCGAGGCCTCCGCCGCCATCCCGATCGTCTTGATCGCGGCGATTGCGAGCTTGATGCGATCGTCGCGCACGCCCGAAATCAGCAGGTTCTGCCAGACCGTGAGGCGGATATCGCCGTCGCCGAGGTCCTGCGCGATCCTGGCAAGCCCTCGCATCTGCTCGCAGGTGAGCTTGCCGAGCGGCAGCGCGACGCCGATCCAGTTCAGGCCTTCCTGCTTCTGCCTGTGGACGCCGATATGCGCCATGCGGTCGAACGCCGGGCGCGGCGCAATCGCTTCCGGAGGAACACGGATGAGGGCACGGCCGAGTTTTTCTTCGACGAGGGCGAGATACTTGTCCATTCCGATCGCGTCGATCACGTATTTCATTCGCGCCTTCAGGCGATTGGTGCGGTCACCGGTATCAATGAAGACGCGAACGATCGCGTCGGCGACCCCGGTTGCATCCGCCGGCCGGACGATGATGCCGGTGTCGCTGGCGAAGTCCCTGTGGCCGGTAATGCCGCCCAGGCCGAGGCGGAACCAGATGCCGGGCTCGACGCCGAACCCGTCTTTGACCTCGACTGCGGAGAACGCGATATCGTTGGTATCTTCCAGCACCGCGATCTTGCCGGCGCCGTCGAAGGCAACGTTGAATTTGCGTGGCAGTCCGGTCAGCGAACGGTCGTTGAGGATATGATAGTGCCACGCGCGGGTATATTCGCGGGTGTCGAGCAGTTCCTGCGGATCGATCCCCGCCGTCGGCGTGCCTGTCACATTGCGGATGTTGTCGGCGCCCGAACCGCGGGAACACAAGCCGAGCTCTTGGATGCCTTCGATCAACGCTACCGAATTGCTGAAGGGAATTTCGCGCACCTGCAGATTTGCGCGCGTGGTGACGTTGCAGAACGGCCCGCACAGGTGCTCGGCGAGATCAGCCATTCCGGCGAGCTGCCAATGCTTCATGATCCCGTTCGGAATCCGCAGCCGGCACATGTAGGAGTCCTGCGCCGGCGCGACGTAAAACAAGCCGTAGTAACGCCAGCGAAAATTGTCGGCCGGGCTCGGCGGCACGTTGTCGAGCGCCTGCTGCTTCAGCCGCGGATAGGCATCGAACGGATGTTCCTCTCGCTTGAATTTTTCCTGATCGGCGAGTTTCTTGCCGGAGGCCGTGACCTTGTCCTGCGCCTTGATGTGCGCGGCATCCGGCCCGATCGGTTCCGCATTGGCCTTGCCCGAACCGCCGCCGAGGCCGCGGCCGACCCGGCTGATCTGCAAGCCGCTCGTAAAGCCTTCCAGATAGCGCTTCTGCTCGTCGGTAAAGTCGACTGGGAGCGTTTCAATCTTCATGGTGCGCGACGAAGCTCCTGCGGCCACGATGAGGTGGCGTCAACGATTTGGGTGTGACCGCTCCGGCCTGGCAGAGCAGCGGTTCGACCAGCTTCGTTGCTGCGGAAGTCCATCCTGGATATGCGCCGACGGGCGTCTGCGCTCACCGGCTGCACTGCACCATTCAAGTTGCGTGCCAGATCAACTTGAAGAAATGTACCGCTATTTCAATTGGTTGCGCGGATGTTCGGGCAGCGATGGGGCACGCTTCATTGCTCGTTTGGGCACATGCCCAAAATTTAGCCGATACCTCTGCCCTTGCCCGAGGTTGCTTGCGCCGAGCTGGCTCAGGATTTCCAATGACCGATCTTGAACGCCTTCAGGTGACTGGTGATATCGGTGGGATCGAACGCCGGGCCAGCGAAGGCTCCGATGGCATCGGTAGCGTCTGGCGTCCTGCCCTGTAGCCCCATGGCGGCATCGTATAGGTTGGGCTGGAAGACACCCATCGCGGTTCGAAGCGCGTCCGGCCGCATCGCCGTCTGGCCCCAGCGCACCATCTGCGCGTAGAGCCAGGCAGCCTGCGCAGGATCGGGCCGCGCAGCGCCTTCGCGCCCGATGAGAAGATAGCGGCGGCTCTCACGCCGGTCCCCGCCCGGGGAAACCTTGAGGCGGCCGTCGAGGGTGCGTTGGATCACTTCGGCTTCGACGCCAATTCTTTCGGGCTGAGCCAGCAGGCGGGCGACCTCAGCGCGGTTTTCCTGCCGTTCGATGAACTCGGCCGCGCGTGACGCCGCCCGGATCAGGGCTGCCAGCACGTCCGGATTCCTCTCCGACCAGTTCTGCCTGACCGCGAGCACCTTTTCAGCGGCCCGCTCCAGGATATCCGAGACGAAATGCAGGATGTGGCCGACACCCAAATCGACGGCGACCGAATTCCAGGGCGCGCCGACGCAGAATGCATCGACATGGCCATTGGCGAGGCTGTCCACCATGTAGGGTGGCGGCAGCACGACCAGGCGCACGTCCTCGTCGGGATCGACGCCGCCTGCCGCCATCCAGAACCGGAGCTGGTAGTTGTGGGTGGAGAACGGGAATGTCATGCCGAACGTCAAGGGATCGGCACCGATCCTGCGTCGCCTGGCGACAACGCGGGCCAACGCCCGCGCGGTGGTCATGGGATCCAGGCCGTCGCCCTCCCGCTCGCTCATGATGGCCGCATGCAGTTCCGGCGACACGGTAATGGCATTGCCGTTCAGGCCCAGATTAAACGGCGCCACGATCGGGACCTTGACGTGCCCGAGCCCGAGGCTCGAGGCGATCGCCACCGGCGCCAGCAGATGAGCCGCGTCGAACAGGCCGATGTTGAGCTTGTCGCGGATATTGGACCACGACACCTCCCGCACAAGCGTGACATCGAGTCCTTCGGCCGCCGCAAAGCCCTTGTCCACGGCGACAATGAGCGCGGCGGCGTCGACCAGAGGGATGAAGCCGATGTGCAGCGGTGTCGTCATTTCAGCAACTCCGACGCGGTCAGGATCGACTGCGCGATCTCGCCTATCTTCTTCTTCTCGCGCATCGCCGTGGAGCGCATCAGCACATAGGCCTCGTCCTCCGTCAGGCCCTTGACCTTCATCAGGATGCCCTTGGCGCGATCGATGACCTTGCGCTCCTCGAGCGCGGACTTGGTGCGGTCGAGTTCGTCCTGCAGTTTCGAGAACGCATTGAAGCGGGAGATGCAGAGGTCGAGGATCGGCTTGATCCGCTCCTTCTTCAGGCCATCGACGATATAGGCGGAAACCCCGGCATCGACCGAGGCCTGGATCGAGGCCGAGTCGCTCTGGTCGACGAACATGGCAATCGGCCGGCGCACCGCGCGGCTGACCTGGAACATCTGCTCCAGCACGTCGCGGCTCGGATTTTCCAGGTCAATCAGGATGACGTCGGGGTCGAGCGCATAAATTCGCGCCAGCAGGCTCTGCATTTCGCTGATATGAACAACGCCGGTAAAGCCCGCCTCCCGCAATCCCTCTTGCAGGATCGCGGCACGGATCGGGCTTTCGTCGACAATGACGATTTTCGGCGACGACTCGGCGTTCATCGGTCAACTCTTAACCCGGCACGCATCCATAGCACGTCGGACGCCGGCGCAAAGCCTTGTAAATATGAGCAAATAGGACTAGCTCCTGCTTATCAATCAGGCAGATCCGATATGCAGCAGGCCGCCGCGCCCAAAGTCAGCTTTGTTTCGCTTGGGTGCCCCAAGGCGCTGGTCGATTCCGAGCGCATCATCACCCGGCTGCGCGCCGAAGGCTACGAGCTGGCGCGCAAGCATGCCGGCGCCGACATCGTCATCGTCAATACTTGCGGCTTTCTCGACAGCGCCAAACAGGAGTCACTCAGCGCCATCGGCGAGGCGATGGCCGAGAACGGCAAGGTTATCGTCACCGGCTGTATGGGCGCCGAGCCTGAACAGATCGAGGCGGCCTATCCCGGCGTGTTGTCGATCACCGGCCCGCAGCAATATGAGAGTGTACTGGAGGCCGTGCACCGGGCGTTGCCGCCGGTGCACAATCCGCACCTCGATCTGATGCCGCCGCAGGGCGTCAAGCTGACGCCCCGGCACTACGCGTACCTGAAAATCTCGGAGGGCTGCAACAATCGCTGCAGCTTCTGCATCATCCCGAAACTACGCGGCGACCTGGTATCGCGACCCGCCGGTGAGGTGCTGCGCGAGGCGGAAAAGCTCGTCGCCGCCGGCGTCAAGGAATTGCTTGTTATCTCGCAGGATACTTCCGCCTACGGCATCGACATCAAGTATGCGGAGAGCCCCTGGAGAGATCGTCAGGTCCGCGCCAGATTCTTCGATCTGGCAAAAGAACTCGGCGATCTCGGCGCCTGGGTTCGGCTGCAGTATGTCTACCCCTACCCGCATGTCGACGAGGTCATCGGCCTGATGATTGAAGGCAAGGTTCTACCCTACCTCGACATCCCCTTTCAGCACGCCAGCCCGGAAGTGCTGAAGGCGATGAAGCGCCCCGCCGCGCAGGAAAAGACGCTGGCGCGGATCAAGAAGTGGCGTGAGCAATGCCCTGACCTGACGCTGCGCTCGACCTTCATCGTCGGGTTTCCCGGCGAGACCGATGCCGATTTCGCCTATCTGCTCGACTGGCTCGAAGAGGCCGAAATCGATCGCCTCGGTTGCTTCAAATACGAGCCGGTCGCGGGTGCCGTCTCGAACGCCCTCGGCCACGCCGTGCCTGACGAAATCAAGCAGGAGCGCTGGAACGCGCTGATGGCGCGGCAGCAGAAGATCTCGGCGCGGCGGCTGAAGCGCAAGGTAGGCACACGGCAGCAGGTTATCGTCGACGAGGTCGGGCCGACCGTCGCGAAGGGACGTTCAAAGGCCGACGCGCCGCAGATCGACGGCGCGGTCTATCTGAGCAGCCGCCGCCCGCTGAAGGTCGGCGAGATCGTCTCGGCCAGGATCGAGCGCGCCGACCAATATGACCTGCACGGCAGCGTCGCGGGGTTTTAACCCCGAAACCGCTTGACAGGGCCAGCCATCGGGTTGTATCGCCCTGCGCCATGAAGTTGAACCGGACCAACCGCCACACCTGCTTGCGTCGTCGCTCGATCGACGATGATGGGTCGCGCCGTGTCCGACGACAACGCTGATTAACTAGTTCAGCAACGTTTTCGAGAAGGCCGCACCCTCAAAAGTGCGGCCTTCTTGCGTTTCGGCCTGCTTTTCACCCCCACTACCCTCGGAGATCGACATGACCAACGCCACCGAACCATTCGACGCGCTGATGGACATCACCGCGCGGCCGCCCGCCGTCTTCGTCAAGGGCGAAGGCGCCTATCTGTGGGATGACAGCGGCAAGCGTTACCTCGATTTCATGCAGGGCTGGGCGGTCAATTGCCTCGGCCATTCGCCGGCGATCGTGGCCGACGCGCTCGCCAGGCAATCAAAGCTGCTGCTGACGCCGAGCCCCGCCTTCTTCAATGAACCGAGCCTGAAGCTGGCCAGGGCGCTGGTTGCCAACAGCTGCTTCGACCAGGTGTTCTTTGCAAATTCTGGGGCAGAGGCAAACGAAGGCGCAATCAAGCTGGCGCGGAAATACGGCGCGAAGCACAAGGGCGGCGCGTTTGAAATCATCAGCTTTGTCGGCGGCTTTCATGGCCGCACGCTGGCGACCATGTCCGCATCAGGCAAGAAGGCGTTCGAGCCGCTGTTCGAGCCCAAGGTCGCCGGTTTCCCCAAGGCCCGGCTCAACGACCTCGATTCCGTCAAGCAACTCATCTCCGACAAAACGGTCGCGGTGATGCTGGAGCCGATCCAGGGCGAAGCCGGCGTGTGGCCGGCAACCGATCAGTTTCTGAGGGAGCTGAGGGCGCTGACCGAGGCGCACGGACTGCTCCTGATCGTCGACGAGATCCAGACCGGCATGGGCCGCACCGGAAAACTGTTCCACTACCAGCATTCCGGGATCGAGCCCGACATCATGACGCTTGGAAAAGGCATCGGCGGCGGCGTGCCGCTGGCGGCCCTGCTCGCGACCGAACACGCTTCCTGCTTCGAGCATGGCGACCAGGGCGGCACCTTCAATGGCAATCCGCTGATGTGCGCCGCCGGGCTCGCGGTGCTTGAACATGTGGCCACGCCGCACTTCCTTAAATCCACCGCGGACGCCGGATTATTCCTGGAGAGCCAACTGCAGAAGCTTTCGGCGCGGCACGGGCTGGGTGAGGTGCGCGGCCGCGGGCTGCTGCTGGCGCTCGACCTCAAGCTGCCGATCGGCGCCTCGATCGTGGCGCAGGCGTTTGCCGAAGGCGTGCTGTTGAACTCGCCGCAGCCGGACGCGCTGCGCTTCATGCCGGCGCTCAACGTCACGGCGGACGAGATATCGGCAATGATCGATTGCCTCGACACGATCTTGCTCAAGGCCGGCGCGGCGAGACGGGTGGCTTGACGTTCTCTCCGTCGTCATTCCGGGATGGTCCGTAGGACCAGACCTCAGATGCGCAATTGCGCATCGGGGAATCTCGAGATTCTCAGGTGCGCAATTGCGCACCATAGTTCGATGCTTTGCATCGCCCCGGAATGACGACCGAGAGACTTAAGGCCTCAAGATCCCCGCGCCAGTCGTGGCCCTGCTCTCAAGCTCCGTATGCGCCTTGGCCGCATCCTTCAGCGCATAGGCATGGTTGATCGGCACGTGAAGCTTGCCGTTGATGACCGCCGCGAACAGCGTGTCGGCGCCTTCGAGCAGCTCCTTGCGCGTGCTGACGTAGTCATTGAGCTTTGGCCGGGTCGCAAACAGCGAGCCGTGATTATTGAGCTCCGCAAGCGCAAACGGCGGCACCGGGCCGGAGGCGTTGCCGAAGCTAACGAACAGGCCGCGTGGTCGCAGGCACGACAGCGAGCCCGGGAACGTGCTCTTGCCGACGCCGTCATAGACGACGTCGCAGAGTTCATTGCGGCTGATCTGCTTGACCCGCGCGACGAAATCCTCCTCGTTGTAGAGAATGACGTGATCACAACCATGGGCGAGCGCGAGGTCCGCCTTGGCCTTGGAGCCGACGGTGCCGATCACGCGGGCGCCCAGCGCCTTCGCCCATTGGCAGGCCAGCAGGCCGATGCCGCCGGCCGCGGCGTGGATGAGTACGCGATGTCCCGCCTCCACCTTGAAGGTCTTGTGCAGGAGGTACCAGACCGTCAGCCCCTTGAGCATCAGGACGGCGGCCTGCTCGTAGGTGATGTGGTCGGGGAGCTTGACCAGGTTGTCCGCCGGGATCACCCTTTCGCTGGCATATCCACCGAGGGTGAAATAATAGGCGACGCGGTCTCCCGGGTGAAAGTTGGTCACGCCTGGGCCGACGGCCACGACTTCTCCCGCAGCCTCGTTTCCCGCGATAAACGGCAGGCTTGGCGCCTTGTAGAGTCCGGTGCGGTAATAAACGTCGATAAAGTTCAGGCCGACGGCATGCTGGCGGATTCGAACTTCGCCCGGGCCCGGCGCCGGCACGTCCACGCTCTCATATATCAGCGCCTCCGGACCCCCCACCTTGTGCACGCGCACGGCCTTCGCCATGACAGTCTCTCCCTCGGCTGCGTCGTCCTGAAGCAGCCCACTTCAGGCGAAACGAAGGCCATCGCCGCCGCCTTGTCAACTAGCCGGCCAAAGCCGGCTACCTGGCAACTTTGACCCGGTTGCGCCTTGCGAGCACATTGAACAATTCGACGGCGGCCGAGAAGGTGATGGCAAAATAGATGTAGCCGCGGGGGATGTGGAACTTGAATCCGTCTGCCACCAGCGCCATGCCGATCAGGACAAGGAACGCCAGCGCCAGCATTTTCGTGGTCGGATGCTCGGCCACAAACTTCGCCACCGGGCCCGACGAGACGTACATCACGATGCAGGCGATCACGACGGCCGCAACCATGATCTCGATCTCTTCCACCATGCCGATCGCGGTGATGATCGAGTCCAGGGAAAAAACGAGATCGATGACGATGATCTGGATGATCACCCAGAAGAACGCGCTCGCCTTGGGTTCCTGGTCTTGCTCGAAATGACGCGCCTCGACCTCGGCATGAATTTCGTGGGTTGCCTTGGCGATCAGGAACGCGCCGCCGCCGATCAGGATGATGTCACGCCACGAGAACGCGATATTTTTGACGGTGATGACAGGTTCTTTGAGACCTATCAGCCAAACCAGCACGCTCAGAAGGGCGATGCGAAACACCAGCGCCAGCAGCAGTCCGATCTGACGGGCGCGCTTGGCCTGCTCGGGCGGCAGGCGCGAGACGAGAACCGAAAGAAAAATGACATTGTCGATACCCAGCACGATCTCGAGCGCTGTCAACGTCAACAGCGCCGCCCAGGCCTCCGGGCTCGTCAATAATTCCATCATGTCTTGAACAACCTCATTCGGCGGATCACCGCGTCGCTTCCCACGATGTAGGCCGCTATGGCGCAAAGCACGGCGACGACCGGCGCCCCCACATTGAAATCCCGTACCAGCGTGTAGATCGCAAGCACGGCCCACACCGCGATCAGCCACAGATTCAGCCAGCGCAGACGCACGACCCGAATCGGATGCAATACGTGAAACGGCGCGAACGTCAGCGCCACCAATACAGCGATGCCCAGGGTGGAAAGAACCGGCGGCAAGTGCAGCAGGAACAGGTAGAATGCGGCGGCGTTCCACAACGCCGGAAAGCCGCGAAAATGATTGTCCGCCGCCTTCATGCGTCGGTCCGCGAAGTAGAGCGCGCCCGACACAACAATGCCAATGCCGAGAACTGGCGCCGCCAGCGGCAGCAGCATCCCGCTCGCCGTGATTGCATAGGCCGGAATAAACACGTAGGTCACAAAATCGATGACGAGATCGAGCACCTCGCCCGACCAGTTCGGCTGCAGCCGAATGACGTCCAGCTTTCGCGCCAGCGGGCCGTCGATCGCGTCGATGATCAAGGCCACGCCAAGCCAGCCGAACATGTTGGCCCAATGCTCGCGCACCGCTTCCAGCATCGCAAGCAATGCCACTCCGGCGCCCATCGCCGTGAATATGTGCACGGCAAATGCTGCGGCCCGGGCCCGGCTCGTCGCTGGGTCGGAAACTGGCTGGCTGATCTGGTCCATCTCGCCATCATTGCTAACAGGAATCGCCCCGATTTGCATACACGTGCTCGCCGCGTTCCGCCACGTAACCGATGCATTTCGACGGGCAGACAGCTTGAAAAAGTCGTTCAAAACGTCAATTGTCCCGGCATGAATGATGCGTTGCCAGCCTACGATGTCGTCGTGATCGGCGGCGGGCCAGCCGGTTTGACCGCCGCCATCGCGCTGGCCGCGACCGGCGCCAGAACCGCCCTGCTCGCCCGCCGCTCGCCCTACCCCGACAACCGCACGACCGCGCTGCTGGGTCCTTCAATAGACCTGCTCGAACGCCTGGAGGTCTGGCCGCGTTGCCGGAGCCACGCCGCCGCCTTGCAAACCATGCGCCTCGTCGACGACACCGGCCGGCTGATCCGCGCCCCCGAAGTGCGGTTCTCCTCGCAGGAGATCGGCCTCGAGCAGTTCGGCTACAACATTGAAAACCGGTCGCTGATGGTCGCGCTCGAAGAACGCGCGGCCGAAATGGCGGTCCTGACCCGGTTCGACGACGAGGCAACCGCCATCGAGCCGCTGGAGGCGACCGTTTCCATCCGTACAGGCAAAGGCGATCGACTTGCGGCGCGGCTGGTGGTCGGCGCCGACGGACGGCAATCGGCGTCGCGCCAGGCCGCCGGAATTGCGATCAACCGTCGCGATCTGCATCAGTCGGCGCTAACCTTCAATATTGCCCATTCGCGGCCGCACGCCAACGTGTCCACCGAGTTTCACACGCCCCAGGGCCCCTGCGTGTTTGTTCCCCTGCCCGGCAACCGCTGCAGCGTGGTTTGGGTTTCGACCACGAGGGAGGCCGAACGGCTGATGTCGCTTGGCGACGATGAGCTATCGGAGGCCGCGGAAACGCAATCACATTCGATCCTCGGCCGCGTACACGTCGAAGCCGGTCGCAGCCTGTTTCCTCTGGCGATCGAACGTCCGACGAAGTTCGCCAGCCATCGTGTCGCGCTGGTCGGCGAATCCGCCCATGTGCTGCCGCCGATCGGCGCGCAGGGTCTCAACATGGGATTGCGCGATGCCGCCGATATTGCCGATATCGCGGGCAAAGCGATCGCGCTCGGAGAGGATCCGGGATCGCCGTCCGTGCTGGATCGCTACCAGTCCGCGCGCCGTTCCGACGTTACGAGCCGGATGATCGCAATTGACATCGCCAACCGCTCGCTGCTTGCCGATTTCTTGCCGGTGCAATCGCTGCGCGCGGCCGGCATGCATCTGCTCGGCGGCTTCGGCCCGCTGCGACGGCTCGCCATGCGCGAGGGACTTGCGCCGACCTGGCGCAGGGTCGGCTAGACCGGTTGGCGGCCGCTCGTTTTCACCGGAAAGCCGTTCAGGGAAACACCAGTCGTCCGCTCTGGATCAACCACATCACGCCGGTCAATGTGACCACGGAGGCGAAGGTCCCGATCAAGACCGCAACCGAGGCCGGCTCGATCCAGGTATTGTTCTGCCGGGCGATCACGAACACGTTCAATGCCGGTGGCAGCGCCGCCATCAGCACCGCGGTCGCCGCCCAGGGTTGAGCGAACGGACCGAACAACAACATCAACCCGAACACGATCAGCGGATGGATCAGGAGCTTCACGGCGATGATGCCGGGCACCTCCCACGGTACGCGATCGAACGGGCGGAGCGCGACGGTAACGCCCAGCACGAACAGCGCCGTCGGCGCCGCCGCGTTCTGCAGGAACAATAACGTGTTGCCAATCGCCACCGGCAGCCGGATCTGGAACGCCGCCGCGAGCGCGCCGGCGACGGCCGACATGATCAGCGGATTCAGCGCGATCTGCCGTGCCGCGACACCAACGGCGTGCAGCATGGACGGATGTTCACGACCGGTGACCGCGATCAGGAGCGGTACGATCGAAAACAGGAAGATGCTGTCGCAGCAGAAGATCAGGGCCGTCGGCGCCGCCGCCTTGCTGCCGAGCACGGCTAGCGCCAACCCGGGGCCCATATAGCCGATATTGCCGTAGGCGCCGGCGAGGCCGGCGATGGTGGCCTTGCGCAACGAAAGCTCACCGATGGTGCGTCCCGCGATCATGGCAAGCACAAAGGCACTCACGGTCCCGAGCGTGGTGGCGATCAGGAAAGGCGGGTTATTCAGTTCGGAGAACGGCGTCTCGGACATGATGCCGAACAGCAGCGCCGGCAGCGAAACGTAAAGCAGGAAGAAGTTCATCCAGGCCAGGCCGGATTCCGGCAAGCGCCGGGTCTTTCCGCACGCAAAGCCGATGAAGATCAGGCCAAAATAGGGTAACGCAAGGTTGAGAATATCGACCATCGCCGGAACATCTTTTCGTCAGTGATTTCGGGACCATGGCGGCAAACTCGGGCTCGACGCCTGAACATTAAATCCGGCCATGCCTCTAGCATCGGTCACGATCATGGTCTATTCGACGGGACATGATCAAAGCGCGCACCGCCAAGTTTCAGATTGGTCAAATCGTCCGCCACCGGGTGTTCTCTTTCCGTGGCGTGATTTTCGACATCGATCCGACATTCAACAACACCGAGGAATGGTGGCTGTCCATTCCCGAGGAGGTCCGGCCGCACAAGGACCAACCATTTTATCATCTGCTGGCGGAAAACTCGGAGTCCGAATACGTGGCCTATGTCTCCGAACAGAATCTTCTTCCCGATGATTCCGGCGAACCGATCCGACATTCGCAGGTGGCCGAAATTTTCGTGAAGGATAAGTCGGGTGGATACCGACCGCGCAATCCGTCGCTCAACTGATTCTGCCGATCGAATTGAAAAAGGCGCCCGGTTGAGGCGCCTTTTTTCGTCCAGCAAGGGTCTTACTTGGCGGCCGGATTGGCCGGACCACCCGCGGGCGGATTGGCTTCAAGCCTCTTGCGCGCCTCTTCAGCCCGTTTTTGCAGTTCTTCCTGCAGTTTCTTCTGGTTTTCCTCGAAAACCTTCGGGTCGGTCGGCGGCCCGTCATAGGCCTTGGCGAATTCACCCGCCAGCGGCAACGGCAGCGTCAACGGCGCGCCGTTGGAGTTGATCGCCTGAACGACGAGGTTCTGTCCCTTCTTCATGGCGCCGATCATCTCGGGCGTGGCTTCGTAGTCGGACATGCAGCCGTTCTGGAAGCAGATCACATAGGGGCTCTGCTGCGGTGCGTTGCCGTCAACGATCACCCGGGTTCCGTGAGTCAGCTGCATGCCGAGCGGCAGTGTCACGCGCAGGATCTTCTTCGGCTCGCCTTCCGGCTCGATGATGACGGCGGCGATCACCGGCTGGCCGGATTCGATACGACCGTCCTTGCCGGTAAAGCAAACCTGCTTGGCGCCGGCCTCCTGCCCCTTGAGGCAAAACTTGGTCCAGGGGGCGTAGATCAGCTGAACCTGCTGCTCCGGCGGCTGGGCCGCGGCAGCAGGGGCGCCGGCCGGCGGGGCCTGGGCGGCGGGAGCCCCGGCCGGCGCCTTGGGGGCGGCTTTCGGGGAAGCCTTCGGCGCGGTGGCGGGTGCGGGGGCCTGCGCGGCCTTTGGCGCGCCAGGCGCCGGGGCCGGCTGCTGGGCCTGCGCACCGGAGGCGATCAATGTGGTGGACAATGCCGTAGCTGCCAACGACGCAAACACCCGCCCGTGCGGCCGGATCGAGGCGGCCAAACTACCAAAATTCATTGTGGAAAACCCTTTCTGAACGGGAGCATCCCAAACCGCGACGGGTAACGACATCCAGTCGTTTGGGCGGCTGTCTCCTTGGCAATTGAGGCGGATACGTGACAGGCGTTCCCGCCATGGTCATTGCCCGCCTTCAATACAGCGGCCGACGAAAAGATCAATGCCGGCAAGCATCTTTGGCGTCTGCCGCGCCCGAAATCCAAAGCCTGTGGTAGAGCTTGACGGTGCGTAACTTCGATTCATGTCCGCAGCCTTGATGATCATCTCCGGGCCCATCCGGCCGCGTGTCGCGACCTGCATTGCAATCTGTCTCGGCTTATGGACCGCCGCGCTGATCCGCGAACCACAGGCAGCGGAAAGCTATGCGATTGCCATGCATGGGGCCCCCGCCCTGCCCGCCGATTTCCAACACATGCCCTACGCCAATCCAGCTGCGCCGAAGGGCGGCCGGTTGACCTGGGGACTGCTCGGCACCTTCGATAGCCTCAATCCCCTGATCGTCCGTGGCCTCGCCGTGCAGCAAATCAGGGGGTTCGTTGTCGAGAGTTTGTTGGCACGAGGCCAGGACGAGGCGTTCACGCTCTACGGCCTGCTCGCCAGGAGCGTCGAAACCGACGAGGCGCGAAGCTATGTCGCGTTTCAAATCGATCCCCGCGCGCGCTTTGCGGATGATAGGCCGGTCACGGCGGATGACGTGCTTTTTTCCTGGGCGTTGCTGCGCGACAAGGGTCGCCCCAATCACCGCCAGTATTACTCGAAGGTGGCCAAGGCCGCGGCTGCCGGCCCGCTCACGGTGCGGTTCGACTTCGCTGACGCCAATGACCGCGAACTGCCGTTGATACTCGGACTGATGCCGGTGCTGCCGCGGCATGCCGTCGATCCCGCGACGTTCGAGGAGACCACGATGGCCGGCCTGCTCGGCTCCGGGCCCTATCGCGTCACTGCCGTCAGGCCTGGGGCGAGCGTCACGCTGACACGCAATCCCGATTATTGGGGACGCGATCTGCCGGTGAACCGAGGGTTGTGGAATTTCGATGAGATCAGGCTTGATTTCTACCGTGAGTCCAACGGACAGTTCGAGGCCTTCAAGCGCGGACTCTATGACTTCCGTGTCGAGAACGAACCGTTGCGCTGGCACGAGGGCTACGATTTTCCGGCGGCCCAGAGTGGCGAACTGATCCGCGAGGCCATCAAGACCGGCATGCCGCAACCATCGGAGTTCCTCGTGTTCAACACGCGGCGACCGGTGTTCGCCGACATCCGCGTGCGGCAGGCGCTGACGCTGCTGTTCGATTTCGAGTGGATCAACCGCAATTATTTTTTCGGCCTCTATGCCCGCTCGTCCAGCTTCTTCGCCGGCTCCGAACTGTCCGCCTATGGCCGTCCCGCCGCAGTCCCCGAGCGGGAGCTCCTGAAACCGTTCGCTGCGAGTATCCGGCCTGACATACTTGAGGGCAGTTACCGCCTGCCTGTAACAGATGGTTCGGGTCGCGATCGCGTCACGTTGCGCAGTGCCCTGAACCTGCTGTCGGCAGCCGGCTACGATCTCGATGGAACCGTGTTGCGGCAGCGTTCGACCCGGGCACCATTGACCTTCGAAATCCTGGTCACGACGCGCGATCAGGAGCGGATCGCGCTGGCCTACAGCCGCGATCTCAAGCGGGCGGGGATCGAAGCCATCGTACGCGCGGTCGATCCCGTGCAGTTCGATCAGCGTCGGCTCGGCTACGAGTTCGACATGCTGCAGAATCGCTGGGACCAGTCGCTGTCCCCCGGCAACGAGCAATCCTTCTACTGGGGCAGCCAGGCCGCCGACATTCCCGGCACGCGAAACTACATGGGCGCCAGGGATCCGAGCATCGACACCCTGATTGCGGCGCTGCTCGAGGCGCGCGATCGGACAGCCTTCGTTTTCGCGGTACGGGCGCTGGACCGCGCCCTGATGTCGGGCTACTACGTTATCCCCCTGTTTAGCGTGCAGGAGCAATGGATTGCGCGATGGAATCGGATAGAACGACCTTCGGCGATCGCGTTGACGGGCTATCTGCCGGAGACATGGTGGCAACGGCCGGACACCCTCACCAGACCGGACACTTCCACCAAGTAAGACCCGCAACTGATGCAAGCTGCTTGAAAAAGCTGAAATAACGCCGTGACCCAGCCCACCGCTTCGCCGACGCTTGATACGCTGTTCAAACGGATCCTGTCACGACGGCCGGACGCGCTGGCGCTGGTCGATCCTCCGAACAAGCTACGTGTCACCGGACAGCGGCCAAAGCGCCTGACTTACGCGCAGGCTGACCGCATGATCTCGTCGCTGGCCGCGCACTTCGTCGAATCCGGCCTGCCAACGAATTCCGTGATCGCGGTTCAGCTACCGAATACCATCGAGTTTGCCCTTACGGTGCTTGCGGCGTTCCGCGCCGGGCTGGTGGTTGCGGTGCTTCCACTGCTGTGGCGGCAGTCGGAGTTGACGATGGCACTCAACCGCACCGCGGCGCGGGCGATCGTGACGACGAGCATGGTTGACGGCATTGTGTATTCCGACATCGCCATGAATGCCGCGGCGGAAGCGTTTTCGATCCGTCATGTCTGCGGCTTCGGCAGCGACCTGCCTGAAGGCATGGCTTCGCTCGACAATGCCATTATGCGGGAATCTCCGGTGACGCGCGCCGCTATCCAGGACGGACGCAAGGCCGCGCTCATTTCCTTTGATGTGACATCGGAAGGTTTTCGTCCCGTCCCGCGCGCCCATCTCGGGCTGATCGCCGGGGGCCTGGCGATCGCGCTGGAGAGCGACGTCGCGCAGGGCGCGACTGTGCTGTCGGCGTTCTCGCCGATGTCGTTTGCCGGTCTGGCCTCGTCGCTCGCCGTCTGGCTGCTGTCTGGCGGAACATTGGTGCTGCACCATCCGTTCGACGAGGAGGTGCTGGAGCAGCAGATCAACGACCATGCCTGCGATACACTGATCGCTCCCGCGCAGCTGGCGTTACGGCTGGACCAACTCGACCTTGCAGCAAGGTTGCCGGGTTTGCGCAAGGTCATCGGTCTGTGGCGCTCGCCGGAGCAGGTTCTTTCCAGTGCCTGCTGGTCCACACAGCAGGCCACGCTGACCGATGTCTATCTGTTCGGCGAGGCTGGCTTGTTCGGCGCACGCAGAATCGCTGCCGACGGTTCGCCCGCCCTGATCACGCCCGGCCCCCATGGCGCTCCGCGCGGAGTGCCGGGGTCGTCGATATCAGGCGAAATACTGCTGACGCCGCGCGGAACCTTGGGACTGCGGGGGCCGATGGTGCCGGTCGCGGCTTACGCGCCACCGCCGCCGCCAAGCGACTCCCTGATCGCTTCGCCGCCGCGCGACTACGTCGATACCGACTATGCGGCACGGCTCGACCGGGCGACCGGTGGCATCAATATCACCGCGCCGCCCTCCGGTGTTGTGGCCGTTGGCGGTTACCGCTTCCTGGCTCAGGACCTGCAGGAGTGGGCGCAGCGTCTCGGCCAAGGCGCGCTGTTGACGGCGCTTCCCGACCGCCTGATCGGCCATCGCCTCGCCGGCCGCGCCCAAGACAATGCCCGCGCCCGTGCGGCGCTGGCCGAGCTCGGACTTAACCCGTTGATGGTAGAAGCTTTTCGCGATCGAACCGGCGTGACCTGACGGATCGGGACAGGCGCGCGTTGACGTCTCCTTAAGTCGTGCGAACTAGCATCGCGCACCAGATGCGTGCCCGATCCGAGTAACCAGATGTCCCAGCAAGGTCCGATCCTCGTCGTGTCGACCGCACGACACCCCTCATGGGCATCGACGCTGGACATCGCCAGGCTGTTTCCCGTCGTCGAGACCGGTTGGGCTGAAGCCCCGCGTGCCATCGAGCAGGTACAGCCGGCGGCGGTCCTGACGTCGACCTCCGGTATCGATGAGGCGACGATCGCGGCGCTGGCGATGCCGATCGCAACGCGACAACCCTATTTGCCGCTGATCGCCGTCGATCCGCAGGTCCCGCTTCCCGACCACGCGATCCCCTTCTTCCAAAGTCCAGCCGGCCCCGACAGGCTGGAGGCCCGGTTGCGCGCGGCGCTCCGTGTCCGGTCGTTGCATGCAACGGTCATGCGCCGACTGTCGCCGTCAGCGTCGATTGCGCCATCGCATGTTGATCCCGCCCGCGACGCCACCGTGTTGCTGGTTGGCCGCGGTAACGCCTATCCCACGCTTTCGGTCTCGCTCGGCGAGCGCACCGCGGTCGTCGGCGCGCTTTCGATCGAGGCCGCCGCCCGCCATCTCAACGTCAGGGATATCGACGGCATTGTCCTTGCCGAAGGCTTCAGTGTCCGCGTGATCGACGCCTTCCTCACCGTGCTGGCGGAAGACTCGCGCTTCCGAAATCTTCCCGTCGTCGCAACAGCGGCCGATCTCGCGCCGGCATACAACCTGCCCAATCTCGAGATCATCTCCGGCGCCCCCGCGCAAGTGGTCAGCACCGTGCTCCCGCTGGTCCGCCAGCATGCCTTCGAAGCGCATCTGAGCCGGACGCTGAAGGCGATCGACGCCGAGGGCCTGATCGATGCCCGAACCGGCCTCCTGACCGCGGAAGCGTTCGAGCGCGACTTTGCCAGCGCGGTGTATCAAACGCAGCAGCGTGGCGGTGGATTGTCGGTCGCACGATTTGCGTTCGACCCCCAACATCCCCGCGCCCAATTCGACGGCGCGCGGATCATCCGCCGCCTTCTGCGCCAGATGGATTTCGGCGCCATTCAAGCGGACGGCTCGGTTGTCGTCGCGTTTGCCGAGACCGACCTGAAGGCGGCACACGCCATCGCGCGTCGGCTGTCGAGCGTGATGCGCCATACGAGCCACGGAAACCACGCGCCGCGGTGGGAGCCCGTTGTCACGGTCGCAACCCTGCTGCCCAACGACTCCGCCAAATCGCTTCGCTCACGGCTCCACGGGGAGGCGCGCCGCGCCGCATCCTAGAGCCGCAGCTCAGTCAGCGGCCTCGGGCGCGCCGGACAGCACACCTAGAGCATGATCCGGAAAGTGTGCAGCGGTTTTCCGAAAAGATCATGCTCAAACAAAGAGCTAAAGCGCGATGACGTCAGCCCAATCTCATCGCGCTTTAGGCCGCCTTCTTGCTCTCCGCCAGATCGGCCAGTTGCCTCAATATCTCGGTCGTCCCCGCCAAGCGCTGTTCCGGGGTTTTCCATTCCTGCAGGAACACCACCTTCATGTCGGGCCGCACTTTTGCGGCCTGGCCATGCTGACGGATGAAGAACACCAGCCGGTCCGGCTGCGCGAACTTGTTCTCCCGGAAGGTGATGACGACCCCCTTGGGTCCGGCATCGACCTTCTCGACATTGGCCCTGCGGCAATAGGCCTTGATCGCGGCGACCTTGAAGAGATAGCGGACTTCGTCGGGCAACACGCCGAAGCGGTCGCGCATCTCGGCGCCAAAATTCTCGATCTCCTCGTCGGAAGTGAGATCGGCCAGCCGCCGGTACAGCGACAGCCGCACCGAGAGATCGCTGACGTAGTCCTCGGGGATCAGCACCGGCATGCCGATGGTAATCTGCGGCGACCACCGATCGGCGGCGGGTTCCGCCACTCCGGCCTTGAGGTTGAGGATCGCCTCCTCAAGCATCGATTGATAGAGTTCGAAACCGACCTCCTTGATGTGTCCGGATTGCTCCTCGCCCAACAAATTGCCCGCGCCGCGGATGTCGAGATCGTGCGACGCCAGCTGGAATCCCGCCCCCAGCGTCTCCAGCGACTGCAGCACCTTGAGCCGACGTTCGGCCTGGGCGGTGATCTTCTGTTGCGCCGGCAGCGTGAACAGTGCGTATGCCCGCAGCTTCGAACGCCCCACCCTGCCCCGCAGCTGATAGAGCTGGGCCAGACCGAACATGTCGGCGCGATGCACGATCAAGGTATTGGCCGCGGGGATATCGAGGCCGGACTCGATGATCGTGGTCGAGAGCAGGATATCGTACTTGCCGTCGTAGAACGCCGACATGATGTCCTCGATGACCGTCGGCGGCATCTGGCCATGCGCCACCGCGACCTTCATCTCCGGCACGTGCTTGTCGAGGAAATCCTTCACGCCGGCGAGGTCCTCGATCCGGGGTACCACGTAGAACGCCTGCCCGCCGCGATAGCGCTCGCGCAACAGCGCCTCACGGATCATCAGCGGGTCGTGCGGCGCCACGAAGGTACGCACCGCCAGCCGGTCAACCGGCGGCGAGGCGATGATCGAGAGGTCGCGCACGCCGGTCAGCGCCAGTTGCAGCGTGCGTGGAATCGGCGTGGCGCTCAGCGTCAGCACATGGACCTCGGCGCGCAGTTGCTTCAACCTCTCCTTGTGACTGACGCCAAAATGCTGCTCTTCGTCGACGATCAGCAACCCCAGGTCCCGAAACTTGATCGACTTGCCGAGCAGCGCATGGGTGCCGATGACGATATCCACGCTGCCGTCAGACAATCCCTGCTTGACCTGGGTCAGCTCCTTTGCCGCGATCAGACGCGAGGCCTGGGCGACATGGACCGGGAACCCGCGGAACCGCTCGGCAAACGTCCTTGTGTGCTGGCGGGCCAGCAGCGTGGTCGGCACCACGACCGCGACCTGCTTGCCGTCGAGCGCTACCGCAAACGCCGCGCGCAGCGCCACCTCGGTCTTGCCGAAGCCGACGTCGCCGCAAATCAGCCGGTCCATCGGCCGCCCGCTTTCGAGGTCCTTCAGCGTGGCGGTGATCGCCCCGAGCTGGTCTTCGGTCTCCTCGTAGGGGAAGCGGGCGCAGAACTCGTCATAGACATGCGGCTGCACCGGCATTTTCGGCGCTTCATGCACCAGCCGTTCGGCCGCGATCTTGATTAGTTCGCCGGCGATCTCGCGGATGCGGTTCTTGAGTTTTGCCTTGCGCGCCTGCCATCCGCTGCCGCCCAGCCGATCCAGTTCCGCGTTGGCCTGGTCGGAGCCGTATCGCGACAGAAGTTCGATGTTCTCGACGGGAAGGAACAGCTTGGTTTCGGCGGCATAGTGCAGCTCGAGGCAATCGTGCGGCGCCCCTCCCACCTCGATCGTCTGCAGACCCACGAAACGTCCGATGCCATGCTCGACGTGGACGACGAGATCGCCGGTGGCAAGGCTCGTGACTTCGGAGATGAAATTGTCGAGCTTGCGGCCCGCCTTGCGCGGCCGCACCAGGCGGTCGCCGAGAATGTCCTGCTCGCTGATGACGGCGGCTTCGTCGGTCTCGAAGCCGCTTTCCATGCCCACGACAGCCAGCATGGCTTCGTTGCGCGGCGTCGCCTGCACCGTTCGCCAGGTGTTGACGCTGGTGAGGTTGGAAAGCTTGTGATCGCGCAGCATGCTGGCCATGCGGTCGCGCGAACCCTCGCTCCACAGCGCGATCACCACCTTCTTGCGTTGCGCCTGCAATGCCAGCACATGCGCCACCACCGCCTCGAACACGTTCACGGAGGTTTCGGCGCGCTCCGGCGCAAAATTGCGGCCCTGCCGCGCGCCCGCGTCGAACACATCCTCGCCGGCAGGTACGGCGAAGGGTGTAAGCCGCGCCAGAGCGACCTCGTTCAGGCGTGTGGTCCATTCCTGTTCGGAGAGATAAAGCCGGTCGGGCGGCAACGGCTTGTAGATGGCGCCGCCGCCGCGATGCTCGAGCGCCTCGCGCCTCGCCTCGTAGTAGTCCGCGATCTGCTTGAAGCGCTCGCCGGCGGCGTCCTCGCCCTGCGGCTCGATCGCGATCGTGGTGCCGTCGAGATAATCGAACAGCGTGTCCATGCGCTCCTGGAACAGCGGCAGCCAATGCTCCATGCCGGGATGACGGCGGCCTTCGCTGACGGCTTCGTACAGCAGGTCGTCGCGCTCCGGCGCGCCAAAGGCGGCGACATAGCCCATGCGAAAGCGGCGGATGGTTTCGGTGACAAGCTGAAACTCGGAGACCGGAACCAGGTCGAGCGCACGCATGTCGAGCAGCGTCCGCTGGGTCTCCGCATCGAAGGTACGGATCGATTCAAGGCTGTCGCCGAAGAAGTCGAACCGCACCGGCTGATCGAGCCCGGCCGGGAACAGGTCGAGGATGCCGCCGCGCACGGCGTACTCCCCGGGTTCGCGCACGGTCGACGAGCGGTTGTAGCCGTTGTGCTCCAGCCAGGCGATGATCGAGTCCATCGGCACGACGTGACCGGGCGCGACCGATAGCGCCTGCGCCGCCACCACCTCGCGCGCGGGCACGCGCTGCACAATGGCGTTGACGGTGGTGAGCACGATCAACGGCTTGTCGCTGCCCTGCAGGCGTGACAGCTTCGCCAGCGCGGTCAAGCGCTGCGCCAGGATGCCGCCATGCGGCGACACCCGGTCATAGGGCTGGCAGTCCCAGGCCGGAAACTGCAAGACCGGCAAGTCGGGGGCGAAAAATTCCAGCGCCCGCGCGATCTGCTGCATGCGCGAACCGTCGCGGCAGACCACTGCAAGGCTCACCGCCGGGGGTTTCGGCCGCGCCGCTACCGCGCGCGCGAGGTCGGCGACGACCAGCCCCTCCGCGCCCTCCGCGACATTGGCGAAGGTCAGCGCGCGGCCGGGCGCCAGCAGCGCGGCCGGCGATTTGACCGGCGCCTTCATGCGTCGTGGTCCACGACGCGGAACGCCTTGATCCGCTCGAACAGCGCGCCGGCATATTCCGGATCCAGCGGCTTGTCGCCAGTCAACGCGGCATAGAGGTCGGGATCGGGGAGATCGATCAGGCGTTCCAGTTCGTGCAGTTCGTCATCGCGCAGGCCGGCCACCTCTGCATCGGCAAAGCGCCCGAGAATGAGGTCCATCTCACGGGTGCCGCGATGCCAGCAGCGAAAAAGCAGCCGCTTGCGGCGATCGTCGAGGCCGCCGCTCGATCGTGTCGTTCCCGTCATTTTCCCTGATTCCATCCAAACGCCAAAAGCCCGGACGTGCCGGGCGAGGTTGATATAGCTGTGGTAACAACGAATGTCAGCCCTGTTGACCGCGTAAATCCACGTCATGGCCGGGCTTGTCCCGGCCATCCACGTCGTGACTTCAACGTGGGGACAAAAAAGACGTGGATGCCCGGCACAAGGCCGGGCATGACAGCGAGAAACGGATGTAAGTCTTCTCATGCGCCCTCACCTGCTCAATCCGCTGTTTGCGCCGGTCACCACCCTTCCGGGCGTCGGACCCAGGCAGGACAAGCTGTTGCGCTATCTGCTCGGGCGCGATGAAACGCCGCGTCTCGTCGATCTGCTGCTGCATCTGCCGGCAAGCGTGATCGACCGCCGGGCGCAGCCCAGGATTAGCGAGGCCGTGCAGGGAACCATGGTGACGCTGGAGGTCACCGTCGATCGACACCGTCCGCCACCACCACGCAGTCCCCGTGCGCCCTTCCTTGTCTATGCCAGCGACGACACCGGCGATGTGGTGCTGACGTTTTTCCGCGCCAAGCCCGGCTATGTCGAAAAGCTGCTTCCGGTCGGCGAGAAGCGCTACGTTTCCGGCACGCTGCAGACCTACGACGGCATGCCGCAGATCGTGCATCCCGACCGCGTCGTGGACCAGGCGGGATTCGCAAAGCTCTCCGGCATCGATCCGGTCTATCCCCTCACCGAAGGGCTGGCACTGGGTTCGCTGCGCCGGGCGATCGCGCAGGCGCTGCAGAAGCTCCCCGAACTGCCCGAATGGATCAGTCCGGAGGTGATGCGCCGCTGCAGCTTTCCGCCGATTCGGGAAGCGCTGAACCGCGTGCATGTCCCGGTCGAACTCACGGATATCCTGCCCGACGGCCGGTTCTGGTCGCGCCTTGCCTTCGACGAATTACTCGCCGGCCAACTGGCGCTGGCGCTGGTGCGCGCGCAGTTGCGGCGCCCGGCCGGCGACCGTCATGCCGGCGACGGCCATCTGCGCCGAAGCATCATCGACGCCTTGCCCTATGCCTTGACGGCGTCGCAACGCGCGGCCGTGGCCGCCATCACCGAGGATCTGCGCCAGCCGGTGCGGATGCTGCGCCTGCTGCAAGGCGATGTCGGCTCCGGCAAGACGGTGGTGGCGCTGTTGGCCGCAGCCGCCGTCACCGAAGTCCACAAGCAGGCCGCGCTGATGGCGCCGACCGAAATCCTCGCGCGCCAGCACATCAAGACCATTGCCCCGCTGGCCGAGCGGGCAGGCCTGCGGGTCGCCATCCTCACCGGGCGCGAGAAGGGCAAGGAGCGGCGCGAAATCCTCGAAAGGCTGGCGGCCGGCGACATCGATTTTCTGGTCGGCACGCATGCCCTGATCCAGGACGACGTGGTCTTCAAGGCGCTGGCGCTGGCGGTGGTCGATGAACAACACCGTTTCGGGGTCCGCGAACGCCTCGCGCTGACCAACAAGGGGGAGGCCGTCGATGTGCTGGTGCTGAGCGCAACCCCCATTCCGCGGACGCTGGTGCTGACCTATTTCGGCGACATGGACGTTTCGGAACTGCGCGAAAAGCCGGCGGGCCGGCAGCCGATCGATACCCGCGCCGTGCCGAACAGCCGGCTCGACGAAGTGGTCGACGCGGTCGGCCGCGCGCTGCAGGCGGGAAAGCTGGTTTACTGGATCTGTCCGCTGGTCGAGCAATCCGAGGCCGAAGGCACCGAGCACTTGACCAACGCCACCGAGCGCTACGAACGGCTGCGCCAACGCTTCGGCGACCGGGTCGGGCTGGTGCATGGCCAGATGAAGGGCGTCGAAAAGGACCGCGTGATGGCGCAGTTCGCAGCCCACGACATCGGCCTCTTGGTCGCGACCACCGTGGTCGAGGTCGGCGTCGACGTTCCAGCCGCGACCATCATGGTGATCGAGAACGCCGAGCGCTTCGGGCTCGCGCAATTGCACCAACTCCGCGGCCGGGTCGGCCGCGGCTCCGAGGCCTCGACCTGCCTGTTGCTCTACAAGGAACCGCTCGGCGAGATGTCGGCGGCACGATTGAAGGTGATCCGCGAAACCACCGATGGCTTCCGAATTGCCGAAGAAGATCTGAAACTGCGCGGCGAAGGCGACGTGCTTGGCATCCGCCAGAGCGGCCTGCCCGGCTATCGCATCGCGCGTTCCGAGGTCCACGGCCAGCTCATCACCCAGGCCCGCGACGAGGCGCTGCGGATCATGCGCGACGATCCAAAGCTCAAAGGAGAGCGCGGCGAGGCATTGCGCTGCCTGCTCTATCTATTCGAGCGCGACGAGGCGCTGCCGCTGCTCGGCGCGGGTTAAGCGAAAGGCGCTCGCCTCCGATTCATGGAGAAGCGGTCGGTTTGCGCGCCGTCGTTGACGGAACACCGCTTCACGCCAATCGCGGATGAATCGAAGGTTAGACTGGCTGGGGGCTTTTTCTGGGCAAGGCGGCGGCGCCGAACGCTACGCCCACGAAATTGCCTTTCGCCCAGACCAGGCGGCAGTTTTGCGCTGAACTGAAATGGTCGAATGAAAGCAGGAATCGCTGCGGCAAGGCATAGAGGCGATCGAGCGCGATCTTTCCGCCGCTGCTCGACAGATCGAGAGCCGTGCAACGCATCATGGAACGCTTGGCTCCGAAAAACACCGAAGCCACGGTCGCAACGTCAGTCCGAACTTCCTTGCGCCGTTCAATCATCATCACGCGCCATTGCCATCACAATGCCAGATCACCTGCCCGACCTTCGGTGATCTTAACGGAAACAGCAATCAGAGGCGCAAGTTAAGCTAATTAATTAGGCTTACCTCGCGGCCGAAAAAGCGCGCGGACGCCGCCGGTTTCAAGGGTCCCGGCGGCGCTGCTCCTCTATCCATACCGGCCGGGCCGCGAAACAACATCCGCAGGCGTCAATCCACCTTGGCCGGCGACGGCTGGAGTTCGGATGAATGTGCCGCGCGGGCCGCGTTCGCCATCCCGGCAAGCGCAGCATTTCGTTTCTGCGGGTCAGAGCCCGGCTGCACCACGCCGGCCGACATGATCAGGGTCGCGGCGTCCTCGGTGCTCATGTCGACTTCAACGATCTTGCTCTTGGGAACGTAGAAGAAGAAACCAGTGGTAGGGTTCGGCGCGCAAGGCAGGAACACCGAGATGTGCTCCTCCTGCCCGGGCAGCTTGGCGGCGATGCTCACGCTCGGGGACTGCGATATCAGGACGATCGACCACATCCCCGGCGAAGGGAATTCAACCAGCCCGACGCGACGAAAGCTCGATCCTTTTCCCGAGAACAGCGTCTCGAACACCTGCTTCAGACCGCGATAGATCGCGCGCACCACCGGCATCCGACCGAGCAGCCTTTCGCCGAGATCGACCAGCGTCCGCCCGATCAGGTTGGCGGCCAGGAAGCCCAGCAGCGTCAGCGCGATCACCGCGACGATCAGCCCCGAGCCGGGCAACCCGAACGGCAGATAGGTTTCCGGCCGGTAGGCGATGGGTACGAACGGACGGACCAGATTGTCGACCCAGGTTACGAACCACCAGGTCAGGTACATCGTGATCGCCACAGGCCCTGCGACAATCAGCCCGGTCAGGAAATAGTTTCGGAACCGGGCCATCAGCCCGGGAGGGGCGTCCGGGGGCTGGTCCAGGGCCTCGGTCGGGGGCAATTCGTCTCGAATCATCATGTTTCCAGGTCAGAGCAGCCGGCTCATGCCAGCTAAGCCATCCTAGCAGGTTTTTGAAGGGACAAAGTGACAGCCGGTCGGCTCGAGCCTATTCGACGGTTACCGATTTCGCGAGGTTTCGCGGCTGATCGACGTCGGTACCCATGATCACGGCGGTATGGTAGGCCAAAAGCTGTACCGGGATGGCGTAAACCAGCGGCGTGAACATCGCCGACATGTCGGGCATGATGATCGTGACCAGCGATTCCATGGTGGCGTCGGCCGCGCCTCTGGCGTCTGTCATCAGGATGATCTTGCCACCGCGGGCGGCGACTTCCTGCATGTTGGAGACGGTCTTCTCGAACACCCGGTCGAACGGTGCGATCACCACCACCGGCATGTTCTCGTCGATCAGCGCGATCGGCCCGTGCTTGAGCTCACCCGCGGCGTAGCCCTCGGCATGGATATAGGAAATCTCCTTCAGCTTCAGCGCGCCTTCGAGCGCCAGCGGAAAGCTGGTGCCGCGGCCGAGATAGAGCACGTCCTTCGATTTGGAGATCTCGCGCGCCAGCTTCTCGATCTGCGGCTCTGAGGTCAGCGCCGCCGCCATCAGGCGCGGGATCTCGACCAGGCCGTGGACAAGCTTGGCTTCGTCGGCATCCGACAATTCGCCCCGCGCCTTGCCGGCGGCGATGGCGACCGCGGCCAGCACCATCAGCTGGCAGGTAAAGGCCTTGGTCGAGGCGACGCCGATCTCGGGACCGGCCAGCGTCTGCAGCACGGTCTGGCTTTCGCGCGCGATCGTCGAAGTCGGCACGTTGACCACGGACAGGGTATGAACGCCCTCCGCCTTGGCGTAGCGCAATGCCGCCAACGTGTCCGCGGTCTCGCCCGACTGCGAAATGAAGATCGCCAGATCGCCCTTGCGCAGCGGCGCCTCGCGGTAGCGGAATTCGGAGGCGACATCGATCTCGACCGGGACGCGGGCCAACCGCTCGAACCAGTATTTGGCGATGTATCCCGCATAGCTTGCGGTGCCGCAGGCCGTGATCGAAATCCGCTCGATATCCCTGAAATCGAACGGCAGTGTCACCGGCAGGTTGACCCGCTCACTCGCCATATCGACGTAGCGCGCCAGCGTGTGGCCGACCACTTCCGGCTGCTCGTGGATTTCCTTGGCCATGAAGTGGCGGTAGTTCGCCTTGTCGACCAGGAACGACGAGGCGCCCGATTTCAGCACCTCGCGATGGGCGACCGCGCCCTGTTCGTCGTAGATCACGCTGGCGTCGCGGGACAGCACCACCCAGTCGCCGTCCTCCAGATAGCTGATGGTGTCGGTGAAGGGTGCGAGCGCGATCGCGTCGGACCCCAGATACATCTCGCCGTCGCCGTGGCCCACCGCGAGCGGCGAACCCTTGCGGGCGCCGATCATCAGGTCGTTGTGGCCCCTGAACAGGAAGGCCAGCGCAAACGCGCCGCGCAACCGCGGCAAGGAAGCCTTCACCGCATCTTGCGGCGACGCGCCCTTGAGCAGATAGGAGTTGACAAGATGTGCTACGGTTTCCGTATCGGTCTCGCTGTAGAATTTCGCGCCTTCGCCCTCAAGCTGGTTACGCAGTTCGCGAAAGTTCTCGATGATGCCGTTGTGCACGACCGCGACGTTATCCGTCGCATGCGGATGCGCATTGTTCTCGGTCGGCTTGCCGTGCGTCGCCCAGCGGGTGTGGCCGATTCCGGAATGGCCCGCGAGCGGCTCGGCCCGCAGCCGGTTCTCCAGGTTTTTCAGCTTGCCTTCAGCGCGACGTCGCGCGAGATGATCGCCTTCCAGCGTGGCGACACCCGCGGAATCGTAGCCGCGGTATTCGAGCCGTTTGAGCGAATCCACCAGTTGCTCCGCCACCGGAGCCCGTCCGAGAATGCCGACAATGCCGCACATGCGGTTCAATATCCCCAAATCGAAGAAGAACTTTCCAAAGCACCACCTCGTGCGTCTTAGCGAGAAAACCCACCTCTCAGATACTCAATAATTATTGCCGATTATCCCGGGGCTGCCTTGCCTCGGCCAGTCCTCCATCGTCCAATCTTGACCCTAAATATCTATGAAACCTTAACTTTTAGCCATCCACATCCGCTGCGCAGGAAAATACCGACGTTGTTGAATCTCGATCTGTTGTCAAAGGTTCTGGCCGCCGAGGAACGTCTGCGCCGGCATGTGGTTAGGTCAAATTCATTGAGAGGAGCGACAATGTGGACACGGCTTCAGATCGCCTCGATGCTGTTCATGATGGTTCAAGCGGTGCTGTTCGGGATTGGGATGGTCGCCATACTGGCGACGCCCCTAAATCAAACTGCCATGACGCTGATCCCATGGATGATAGCGATCAGCTTTTTCGTCTCAGCGCCCCTGGCATGGCTGATCGCACCTCGGCTGCAAATGCGCTACTGGCGTCGACGCGGTACCCAGGGTGACTCGATTTCAGGCTGACGCAAGTTACTGCACACGGCCCGGCTTTGGCGCATGCGGTTGTACAGCCGCTAGACCCGCCCTTGAGGTCGTCAGTTGAAGGTCGTCAGTTGCCTCGCCCGACAACGGAAACCGCCGGCAGCGGAACGACGAATTTCCCGCCCTCGGCGAAATAGCGTTCATGTTTGGCGCGGATCGGATCAATGTAGCGCCAGGCAAACACGACGACGAGCGCCGGCTTGCGTTCATAGAGCGCGGTCGGCGGCAGGATCGGGATATCGTAGCCCGGACCGGCCATCACGCTCCCTTTGTTGGGATCATCGTCCACCAGGAAGTCGACCTTATTCTCCAGGCCGAACTGCGGTAGCAGGGTCGTGGTGCCCACGGAAACCCCGTAGCCGGCCACGAGTTGTCCACGTGCGCGGCAGGCATCGGCCATGGCGCCCAGTTCGTTGCGGATAGCAGCAATCTTCTGCTGGTAGGCTTTGTAATAGGACGGTTGGTCTACGCCCAGACGGTCCTCCTCGGCGATGAAGCGGGCCACTTCCGGCGATGCCTTTCTTGGGCCGCCAGCGCGCTGAACCGTTACCCGGATCGAACCGCCTTTGGTCCAGATATGCTGAACGTCAATGACTTCCATCCCGAGCCGGGCGAAGAAGCGCGTCAGCGGCTTCACGTTAAAATAGGACAGGTGCTCGTGATAGACGGTGTCGAGCAGGTTTTTCTCGGTAACGTCAACGCCGTATTGAGTTTCAAAAATGAACACGCCGTCCGCGCCCAACACGTCCCGGACGCCGCTGACCAGCGGGTCGAGGTTATCGACATTCGCGATCATGTTGTTGGCGATAACAACACTGGCCGTTCCCTTGGACTGCCGGATACGTTCGCCGACGGCATCGGTGAAAAAGTCGGCGATGGTCTCGATGCCCTGCTCGGTCGCACGCTTCGCAATGGCCACGGCCGGATCGACGCCGAGCACCCGCATCCCGCGCTCCCTGAAAAAGCCGAGCAGCGATCCATCGTTGCTGCCGAGTTCGACGATCAGCGAGTCCGGCGCGACCAGATAGCGACGGACGACGTCATCGGCATAAGTCGCGAAATGCTCGCGCAGGCCGAGCGAGAGCGAGGTGGTATACACATAGTGCCGGTACTGGATCTCCGGATTCCCGACATGAAGAATCTGGACGTGCCCGCACTCCCTGCATAGGTACAGTTCGAGTGGAACGGCTGTCCGAAACACCGGATCGTCAACGCTGACATTCGGAACGTGAAAGTTGGGCGTCCCGATCGGCATGCCCGCCATTGGCAAGACAAGATCTTGCCGGTCCGAATGACAAAGCCGGCAGGTATGACGGACGTAGAACAGGTCTTTCATTGGCGGACCACGAATTGTTACAGGAGATCGGGTGAGGCAATCCGACTCGGACGGCATTCGCCAAGTGGCATTCGTTTCAAGCAACTCATGTCCAGCGGCTCATGGGCGGCTCGAGGCTTTGTCGACCTGCGGTAACGCAAAATCGAGCGAATGGTCGGATGGCTCGGCGGCGGCATAGCTGCCACGCTCCGCGCTTGTTAGCCATATCACCCCGCCCATCACGCCAACGATCACGCTGATCGCCCCAAGCAACAGCGAGATCGACAGGGCCTGTTCCGAGGGGACGCCGACCAGGGCCAGACAGGCGATCATGGCGCCCTCACGAACCCCCCAACCACTGATCGAGATCGGCACCGCGGTGAGCAGAATAACCGGGGGAATAAGAATGAAGGCGTCGAAAATCGATAGCTGCGCCCTCAAGCCCACCGCCAGCGCATACGCCGCTGCCGTTGTGATGAGATGGATGAGGAGCGCCGACCCCAGCAAGACTTCCCGGCTGCTGAAGTGCAGCAACAGATGCCTGACAAACGATCCGAACCGGACGAAGCTTGCCACAGGACGACGTGCTATGAGGCGCTCCGGCCAGCGGTCGAGGGTGAGCAGCAGCGCGGTACCCACCGCGCCGGCCAACGTCAGCCCGCCGATTGCCAAGATTGCGGCATCGTTGCTCACGCGCGACAGCAACATCGGCATTCCAATGACCATCAGGATCACCAGGCCCAGCAGCGCGGTGAAGCGGTCTGCCGCGACACCCTTGACTGCCTGCGACCACTTCACACCGCGCCGCCGCAGCAGCCAGATTCGTACCGCGTCGCCGCCCGCGGAGGATGGCAGCACCTGATTGAACCAAAGGCTGATCATGAGGATCCGCCAGGCGCCCATCCAGTCCAGGGATACGTTGAGCGCGCGCATGATCAACTCCCACCGACCCGTGAGCAGGAAGGTCTGAAGGAGGACCAGAGCCAGCGCCAGCAGGAACATGACTGGGTCGACCGACAGGAGCTGACTCTTCAACTGATTCAGATCCAGACCGCCGGCGATGTAGACGAGGACGGCGATCGAAAGCAGCAGCTTCGCCGAAAAGAACACCGCCTGTCTGGACCGCAACTGCATCAGGTGAGTACCTTAGGAAGCCGGATACTCCGCGCGACCAATGATGAGGTCGATCGCAGCCATCATCCAGAACTGGTGTGCCGTTTCTACAATGTTGTAGCTTCGGCTATCGACCCAATAATTGATTTCGCCGAGCTTGCGAAGCGGATTGTCGGCACTCATTCCCGACAACGTAATCACGTCCAGCTTCATCGTCCGGGCTTTCGCCACCGCGTTGAGGATGTTTGCCGAGCGCCCCGACGAGCTGATGGCGACAAGGCAGTCGCCTTCGCGCGCACTCAGGCGCAACGCATGCGCCAGCCAGTCTTCGAACCCGTAGTCGTTGGCAAGGCACGACATCATGCTCGCATCGCTGAAACAGAGCGCAGGAACTGACGCGTTCTTTGACAGATCAATCGCGAGATGCGAGGCGATCCCGGCCGAGCCGCCATTGCCAATAAAAATGACGCGACCGCCGCGCTCGCGCGTCCGCAACCAGGTCGCGCTGGTCGCAGATATCTCTGAAAAAATGCGATCGTCCGCCGCGATCACGCGATGCAGGCGCTTCACATAGTCGTCGAGGAAATTCCTCTGATCGAAATCGACAGACATGACGTGGCGGCTCGGCTGGGACATGGCGGTTTGATAAAGCGAATGACCGGCAATTGCAAAGGGTATTGCCGGGGTTTACAAACCCATGCAGCTTGCCAAAGCGTTGCGCGGCTGGTAGTTGGCACGCGGTATCTCTCGCGTCGACGGCGCCCGTTCCGTTGAGCGTCGGGCTACGGATTTTCCTCTCATGCGATGCATCGTCACTGGCGGCGCCGGTTTCATTGGAAGTCACCTTGTCGATCGCCTCCTCGCGGACGGCCACGAGGTGACCGTCATCGACAATTTTGTAATCGGGCGCCCCGAAAATCTTTCGTTGCACGCAGGATCGCCTCGGCTGAGAGTTGTGCGGGCCGATGTCACCGACCTCGACGCGATCAAGCCCCATTTCAGTGGCGTCAACTGGATTTTTCATCTGGCGGCGCTGGCCGACATTGTTCCTTCGATCGAATCCCCGATCCCCTATCACCGCGCCAATGTCGACGGCACCGTCAACGTTCTGGAAGCCGCCCGACAGGCCAATGTTCAGCGCTTTATCTACGCGGCGTCCTCGTCCTGCTACGGCATCCCCGACATCTATCCCACCGCCGAAACCGCCGAAGCCCGCCCGATGTATCCCTATGCGCTCACCAAGCATCTCGGTGAGCAATGCGTCATGCACTGGTGCAGGGTCTACAAGCTGCCGTCGGTGGCGCTACGCCTGTTCAACGTATTCGGGCCGCGTCATCGCACGACCGGCACCTATGGCGCCGTGTTCGGCGTCTTCATGGCGCAGAAGCTGGCCGGCAAACCCTTCACGGTGGTCGGCAACGGAGAGCAGACGCGCGATTTCACCTATGTCAGCGACGTCGTGGATGCATTTGTTACGGCAGCGAATTCTGACGTCTCGAACGAAGTATTGAATGTCGGATCTGATAATACTTACAGCGTCAACCGGCTGGTCGAACTTCTTGGCGGTGAAAAAGTCCACCTTCCCAAGCGTCCCGGAGAGCCCGATTGTACCTACGCTGACATTACCAAGATCAAGCGGGTTCTGGGCTGGAAACCCCGGGTGCGGTTCGAGGATGGCGTCGCGTCGATGCTGACGACGATCGAACAGTATAGGGACGCGCCGCTGTGGACCGTTGACAAGATTGCTGATGCCACTAAGGACTGGTTCAGGTACCTGCGTGACGACAAGCATGCGTCACCTGAGACATCACAGAAGGCACCGGGCTGAGGCGCCCGGTTCCGGCCTCGGTGTTCCTGGCTGGGCGGGGCACTATTAGCCGCCGCCCGGGACCAATTTGCGACCTGAGTACTTCAACCAACGGACGATTTGAGTACCTCACATGCCTAGTCCTGCAACCGGCGTTGCGCGATCGAGTGAACCGCTGACGGCACACGAGAAGATCAAGACCATCGAGCAACTGGGTGAGATCGCGCGGTCCGCCCAGGCGCAAGGGCGAACGGTTGCGCTCTGCCACGGCGTGTTCGATCTGGTGCATCTCGGCCATATCAGGCACATCCAGGCCGCGCGCGACGAGGCCGACGTGGTCCTGGTGACGATTACGGCGGACCGTTTCGTCAACAAGGGTCCCGGACGGCCGATTTTTCCGGAGAATATGCGGGCCGAGATGCTGGCTGCGCTCGCCAATGTCGACTGGGTCGGCATCAATCGGGACTCCAGCGCTGAGACGGTTCTGGAAACGGTCCGACCCGACATCTACGTCAAGGGTTCCGACTATGAGAATCCCGAAGACGACGTAACCGGCAAGATCAGAACCGAGCGCGACGCGGTTGAGCGCCATGGCGGGCGCATCGTATTCACGCGGGACGTGACGTTCAGTTCGTCGTCGCTGATAAACCGGTATCTCGACATCTACGATCCGCCACTCCGCGACTATCTGCAGAAGGTCAGAGAGGGCGGCGGCTCCGAGCGCTTGCTGCGGCTGATCGACAAAGTCCAGGACATGCATGTCGTGCTGGTGGGCGACACCATCATCGATGAATACCAGTACGTCTCGGCGCTGGGAAAATCCTCGAAAGAGAACATCGTCGCCACCCTGTTCAAGAGCCGCGAACAATTCGCCGGCGGCGTCGTCGCGGCGGCCAACCACGTCGCCAGCTTCTGCAAGTCGGTCGAGATCGTGACCACGCTTGGCGGCGAAGACTATCCGGACGACTTTATCCGCGCTCATGTCCGCCCCAACGTCTCGCTCACGCCGATCCGCATCGAGGGTCGCCCGACCACGCGCAAATTGCGGTTCGTCGAGATGGGGTATCTGCACAAGCTGTTCGAAGTGTATACCATGAACGACACCCCGCTCGGGGAAACCGAGCGGGCGGAGATCGATCGTATCACCAGCGAACGCATCAAGGCCGCCGACGTGGTGATCGTCACTGATTTTGGTCACGGCATGATCGCGCAAACCACGATCGATGCGCTGATCGCAAACGCGAGATTTCTCGCCGTCAACGCCCAGAGCAACAGCGGCAATCACGGTTATAATCTGATAACAAAATATCCCCGCGCAGATTACATTTGCATCGACGCGCCGGAGGCGCGTCTGGCCGCGACCGACAAGTTCAGCGACATTGCCTCCGTCATCGCCACCAGCCTGCGCGGCAAGATCGATTGCGACAACATGATCATCACGCATGGCTCATTCGGCTGCTATCCATTCTCCCCGAAGACCGGCGTCGCCCGGGTTCCCGCTTTCACCAAGTCCGTCGTCGATACGGTCGGCGCCGGCGACGCGTTCCTGACAATTACGGCACCCCTGGTGGCCGCCGGCGGGCACATCGAGGACGTCGCCTTTATCGGCAACGCTGCCGGTGCGATCAAGGTCGGGATCGTTGGCCATCGCAGTTCGGTTGAGAAGGTGCCATTGGTCAAGTTCGTCACGGCGTTGCTGAAGTAACGCAAAACAGGTCTTTGGAGAACGATAGTGATCGCTCGAAAATGGAACGTGATGGTCACCGGTGGCGCCGGCTATGTCGGCAGCGTGCTGGTCCCCCAACTGCTCGCCGCCGGCCATAAGGTCACGGTGCTCGACCTCTTCATGTACGGCGAATCCGTCTTTGACTCGGTCCGCGGTAATCCCGGTCTCAGGCTCGTCAAGGGCGACATTCGCGACGCGGCGGCGGTAAACAATGCGTTGGCGGGAAACAACGCGGTGATCCATCTCGCCTGCATCTCGAATGATCCGTCGTTTGAACTGGATCCCGGCCTGGGCAAGTCGATCAACTACGACTGCTTTCGCCCCATGGTTCGGGCGGCCAAGAAAGCGGGCGTAAAGAGGTTCATCTATGCGTCGTCATCGAGCGTGTACGGGATCAAGGACGAGGCCGAAGTCACCGAGGAGCTTTCGTGTGAGCCGCTGACGGATTACTCGAAGTTCAAGGCAATGTGCGAGACCGATCTGGCGGACGAAGCCGCTTCCGGTTTCGTCACCTGCACGGTGCGTCCCGCAACCGTCTGTGGCTACGCACCGCGGCAGCGACTGGACGTCGTAGTCAACATCTTGACCAATCTTGCCGTCAACACCGGGCGTATCCGCGTGTTCGGCGGCACGCAAAGGCGTCCCAATCTGCACATCGCCGACATGGCCGCGGCCTATCTGTTCCTGCTGCAGCAGGACGACGCGAAGATTGACGGCAAGATCTATAATATCGGCTACGAAAATCATTCGCTGATGAAGATAGCCGATATCGTCAAGTCAGTGGTCGGGGGCGATGTCAATGTTGTGGTGGAGCCGACCGACGATCTGCGTTCCTATCATGTGTCATCGGAAAAAATCCGCCGCGAACTCGGATTTGCTCCAACGCACACGATCGAACAGGCGGTGTCGGGGCTGGTCGATGCGTTCAAGTCCGGACGCCTGCCGAATTCCCTGAACGACCCTCGATACTTCAATATCAAGATGATGCAGAACATCAGCCTGAAGTGAGCCGCGTGCGGATCGGAATCGATTTCGACAACACCATTATCTGCTACGACAAGGTGTTTGCCGCCGCGGCGCTGCAACGCGGACTGGTACCACCCGGATGGACAGGGTCGAAGACCGATGTCCGGGAATATCTTCGATCGAAGCCGGACGGTGAACGCGCGTGGCAGGGCCTGCAGGGCTGGGCCTACGGCAAGGGCATTGCTACCGCGGAAGTATTTCCCGGTGTGACGGACTTTCTGGCTGCATGCCGGCAGAACAATTCCAGCGTTTGCATCGTCAGCCACAAGACTCGTTTCGGTCACCAGGACCCTGATCGCACCGATCTTCGAGGTGCGGCGCTTGATTGGCTGCACACGGCCGGACTAATCGGGACTGAGCATTCGGCGCTGAGCCACAACAACGTCTTTTTTGAAGATACGCAGCCGGCCAAGGTCGAACGGCTCGCGAGCCTCGACCTCGATGTGTTCATCGACGATCTCGTCGATGTTTTCGAGCAACCGCATTTCCCGCGTCATGTCAGGGCCATTCTGTTTGCCGGGTCCGGAAACCCGGTTCCGGGCCCCTTTAAATCGATCGCCAGTTGGGCCGAAATTCAGCGCGAGGTATTCCGCCGGTGAACGAGGCTGAAGTCAGTCCGCAGGATGCGATGGCGACCGGACACCGACTGTCCGGACAACCGGTGCGGGCAGTTCATCCCGCCCATCCCGGTGGAAACAATCGGGTGTTTCAACTGGAGATGGCCGGCGGTGATCGCCTGGCCCTGAAGTATTATCGATCGCCATCGATCGATGGCCGCGATCGCCTCGGGCAGGAGTATGAGGCGCTGTCTTTCCTGGCCCACCACGGCATCGCGTCCACGCCGCGGCCGATCGCTCGGGATGTCCACAGCAACTGCGCCCTGTACCAGTGGCTCGATGGCGAGGCGGCTGCGTTGCGGCCGCAGGCCGATGACGTCGATCAACTGGCGGAGTTCCTGGTCGGACTCCAGCGACTTCGTCAAGCCGCAGGCGCCATGAACTTGCGCAACGCGTCAGCCAGCATTTTTTCTGCAAACCAGGCCGTGGCGCAATGTCAGGCGCGACTGAACAGGTTGCAAGGCTCGGCCGGTGAGTGTCCGGACTTGCGCGAGTTCCTGGATCGTGATCTGGTTCCGAGTTGCGCTACCGTGGTGCGGCGAGTTGAAGAGCGCTTTGCGGATCTGGGCTGGGACCCGGCCGCGGTCCTTTCGGTTGCGCATCGTGCGCTGAGCCCATCCGACTTTGGCCTGCACAATGCCTTGCGCAGCCCAGATGGCCGGCTGAAATTCATTGACTTCGAATACTTTGGCTGGGACGACCCGGTCAAGCTGATATCTGACACCGCCATCCATCCAGGCAGCAACTTTTCCGAAGCCAGCGCGATTCGGCTGATTGAACATCTTTCAACCGAATTTTCTGTCCACGACCCTTCGTTTGCGGTCCGTCGCGACGTACTGTATCCTGTGTTCGGGATGATCTGGTGCCTGATTATCCTGAATGACTATTTGCCGGAAAGCCGTTCGATGCGCATTTTGTCTGCGCAAGGCGGCGATTTGGCGGCCCGCCTCGCGGGTCAGCTCGACAAAGCCCGCCGGCTCCATCAAACGATTTGTCAACGTGATTCAGATCTCACCTCACGCGGAAGCCGCCCTCACCTGCAAGCTAGATGAGCGCAGCCTCTATTTGCGCCGCCTCGTGCTGCGCACCGTGCGTTCGGCCGGGCGCGGCCATGTCGGTCCGGCCCTGTCGCTGATCGAAATGGTCCGCGTGCTCTATGACAACGTGCTGCGGATCGATCCGAAGAACCCCAGGGACCCCGCGCGCGACCGCGCGATCCTCAGCAAGGGGCACGGCTGTCTCGCGCTCTATGTCCTGCTCGCCGATCGCGGCTTCTTTCCGCTGTCCGAACTCGACGGCTTTTGCGGCGCCGACAGCATTCTGGGCGGACATCCCGAATTCGGGATGGTTCCGGGCGTCGAGGCCTCGACCGGCGCGCTCGGGCACGGGCTCTCCATCGGCGTCGGTCTTGCGCTGGCGGCGCGCATGCGCGACCGCGCCTATCGGACGTTCGTGTTGCTCGGCGATGGCGAGATCAACGAGGGCTCGGTATGGGAAGCTGCGATGAGCGCGTCCAAGCACGGCCTCGACAATCTCGTCGCGCTGATCGACTACAACAAATTGCAGAGTTATGGTCCTACCGACTACGTCTTGCCGCTGGAGCCGCTGGCGGACAAATGGCGCAGCTTCGGCTTTGCCGTCGAGGAGTTGAACGGACATGACGTCGGCCAGTTGCGCGACACGTTGACCAAGGTACCGCCGGTTCCCGGCAAACCGACGGCGATCATCTGCCACACCATCAAGGGCAAAGGTCTGCCGGCGGCAGAGTCCAACGCCGATTGGCATCACAAGAACAAGTTGACGGACAGCGAACTCGAATCCATTCGCGTTGCCGTCGGCGATTTTTGATCGGGTTCCCATGCGCAACACCGCCATGAACATGGTCCACAAGCTGGCAGCGCGCGACGAGCGGGTGCTCTATATCGGCTCCGACCCGGGGGCCGGCACGCTGCGGGCGATGAGCAAGGAATTTCCGCGGCGGCATTTGATCGAAGGCATCTCGGAGGCCCACATCATCGGCATGTCGGCCGGCCTCGCGATGGAAGGCTACGTGCCCTATGTCAACACCATCGCCACCTTCCTCACCCGCCGCTGCTACGAGCAGGTGGCGGTTGACCTCTGCCTGCACAATCTGCCCGTGCGGCTGATCGCCAACGGCGGGGGCCTGGTTTATGCGCCGCTCGGGCCCACACATCAGGCGATCGAGGATATCGCGATCATGCGGGCGTTGCCGAACATGACCGTGGTATGCCCGGCTGACGCCGACGAGGCGGCGCGGCTGATGGAGCGGACGCTGGATTGGCCGGGGCCGATCTACATCCGCCTGGCGAAGGGCGGCGACCCCATCGTCTCCAATCCGGCGCACGGCTTTGAGATCGGCCGGGCGATCCTGATGCGGCCACCCGGCGACGTCCTGATGGTGACCACCGGCATCATGCTACAGCGCGCCCTCGACGCCGCCGACCTGTTGGCGGCGCAGGGCGTCCGCGCCGGCATCCTGCACATGCATACGGTCAAGCCGCTGGATGTCGAAACGCTGCTCCAGGCAACCCGCGACACCCGGCTGGTGGTAACGCTGGAAGAACATGTGCCGTCGGGTGGCCTAGGCAGTGCTGTGATAGAGACCCTGATCGACAACCGGAGGACCGACCTGCCCGCCATGCTGCGGCTGTCGCTGCCCGACCGCTTCATGCACAATTACGGTTCGCAGGACAGCCTCCTGAAAAAACACGGGCTGGCGCCAAACTCGATCGCCGCGGCCATCGAGCGTTCCCTTGCCGCGCCGGCCGCACCCTCCCCTCAACTTCATTCAACGTGAGCGACATGTACGACGTCCGATATTCCTACCTGCTCGAGCAGTTCGCCGACCCGGCCCCGATCCTGGCCGAAATCGGCCGGCTGGTGGCGACCGGTGATTTCACCCTGGGCAAGCCGGTTGCCGAGTTCGAGCGGCGGTTTGCAGAACTGATCGGGACCCGGCACGCCATCGGGGTCGGCTCCGGCACCGACGCCCTGAAGCTGCCGCTGAAGGCCCTCGGCATCACCCACGGCGACGAAGTCATCACCGCCGCCAACACCTTCATCGCGACCGTCGGCGCGATCGCCGAAACCGGCGCGACGCCGGTGCTGGTCGACTGCGACGACTCCTTTTGCATGAACGTCGATCAGCTCGAGGCCGCCATCACGAAGAAGACCAAGGCGATCATGCCGGTGCAACTGACCGGCGACGTCGTCGACATGGTCAGGCTGATGGCGATTGCCGAACGCCATGGCATTCCGGTGGTCGAAGACGCCTGCCAGGGAATCCTGTCCGAATTTGCCGGAAAACGCTCCGGCACCTACGGCATCGCCGCCGGCTTCTCGCTGCATCCGCTGAAAAACCTCAACGTCTGGGGCGATGCCGGGGTGATCGTCACCAATGACGACGCCATGAACGAACGGCTACGGCTTATCCGCAATCACGGCATGAAGAACCGCGACGAGATCGCGATCCTCGGATGCAATTCCCGCCTCGATTCCGTCCAGGCCGTGGTCGGCAACTGGCTGGTGGGTCACACCGCCGAAATCACCCGGCGGCGGATCGAGAACGCCGCCTATTACGACGCCGGACTTGCCGACCTGCGCGCCTTGCGCATTCCGCCGCGTCGCACGAGTGTCCGGCACGTCTACCACCTCTACATGGTGTTTGCCGAGCGGCGCGACGAGCTCCACCAATACTGCCTGGACAATGGCGTCGAGGCCAAGATTCATTACCCGATCCCGTTGTACCAGCAGGAGGGACTGAAGCATCTCGGCTATGCGCCCGGTCGCTTTCCCGTCACGGACCGTCACGCGAGGGAAGTGATCAGCTTCCCCGTGGATCAGCATCTGACGCGCCGGCAGCAGGACCGGGTGCTCGACACCGTTCGGAAATTCTACCATGGACGCTGACACGGCCCTCAGGCGCATCGGCTACGTCGATCTTCCCGCGCAGTTCGAGGAAGAGCGCGCCGAGATCATGCAGGCCGTCGAGGGCGTGTTCCGGCGCGGCGATTTCATCGGCGGCGAGGCGGTCGGCAAGCTCGAGGCCGAGCTCTCCGCCTATCTCGGCTCGGCGCATGTGGTCACCCTCAATTCCGGCACCGATGCGCTGATCCTCGCCATGAGGGTCCTCGATATCGGCCCGGGCGACGAGGTGATCACGCCGCCGAACTCCTTCGTGGCGTCGACGGCCGCCGTGATTGCGGTCGGCGCCACGCCGGTCTTTGCCGATGTGCTGCCGGACCAGAATGTGGATCCGGCTGCGGTCGAAGCCGCCGTCACGCCACGGACCAGGGCGATCATGCCGGTACATCTGACCGGGCGAATGGCTGACATGAACCCGCTGATGGCGATCGCGCGAAAGCATTCCCTCGCAATCATCGAGGACAGCGCCCAGGCGGTGGGCTCCACCTACGACGGACGGATGAGCGGAACCATCGGGACGTTCGGTTGCTTCTCGGCGCATCCGCTGAAGAATCTGAACGCTGCCGGCGACGCCGGATTCGTCGTCACTGATGACGCCGGGCTCGCGGCCCGGATCCGGCGCCTCCGCAACCACGGACTGGTCAGCCGCAGCGACGTCCAGGAATGGGGGATGGTGTCGCGACTGGATACGCTGCAGGCCGAGGTGTTGCGCATTCGCCTGCGCCATCTTCCGTCGGTGATCGAACGCCGGCGGCGCAACGTCGCGCAATACCGCGCCTCGCTGGTGGGGTTGCCGCTTTTCGTCCCGCCCTGCCGCGACATCGAGTTCAACACCTTCCACACCTTTGTCGTCCAAACCGATCGCCGCGACGCGTTACAGAAATACCTGGCCGGCAAAGGGATCGAGACGGCGATCCACTATCCGGTGCCGATCCATCTGCAGCCGGCGGCAGCGCATCTCGGTCACCGCCTCGGGGCCTTCCCCGTGACCGAGCGCCAGTCCAGGAGCATCCTGACCTTGCCCGTGAACCAGTTCCTGTCGGCCGCCGACATCAGCTATATCTGCGCCAGCGTGCGGGAGTTTTTTGCATGACCGAGACGGCTTTTCTGCAGCCGGCCGAACAGGACCTGGCTGACCGCTTCGTCAACGAAGGCTTTGTCACCACTCCGGCCGATGATCGCGCCGGGCTCGACCGCATTCAGCGCCGCGCCGCGGAACTTGCGGCCGACTATCTGCGCCTGCCGCATTCCAACGACCCCCATGGCTTCCTTGATAGCATTCACACCAGGGTGAAACCGGAAGACCTCAACGGGCTGCGGATGCACGTGATCACGGGGCTCAATGCCGAGCCCTGGCTCCGCCCCGCCTATTTCCGTCTGGCCCGCTCAGCCATCGAGACCATCGTCGGCAATGAACTCTGCATGCAGCGGCGGATCAACCTCAGCATCCAGTTGCCCGCCGACGACAGCTCGCTGCTGGCCACGCACTCCGATGTCTGGTCCGGCGATTCCCCGTTTGAGGTGGTGGTCTGGGTGCCGCTGGTCGACGTCTTCCGCACCAAATCGATGTACCTGCTGCCGCCCTCGGTGAACGGCGAAATGCAGGATCGCATGGCCAGTCTGCGCAGCGCCGAAGAGCTGTACAGGACCATCAAGCCGCATCTGGTCTGGATGGATATCCCCTACGGCCATGTCATGGTCTTCAACCAGACCCTGATGCACGGCAATCGCGTCAACGAGGAAGCCGGAACCCGCTGGAGCATGAACTGCCGGTTCAAGAGCGTCATGTCGCCTTATGCCGACAAGCGTTTCGGCGAGTTTTTCGAGCCGATCTCGCTGCGCCCGGCGACGCGGATCGGAATGCAATACAAGCTGCCGGGTGGCTTCAATGGCTGAACGAGCAGGCCATCGCGGCTATATCGGCGCCCGGCCGCTGAACGGCAGCCGGACGCCGCAGCATGTGCAGAACATCGTCATCCGCGACTATGCGCGCCGGAAGAACCTGCACTATCTCCTGAGCGCCGCCGAGCACACGATGCCCGGCAGCTACATGATCCTAGAGGACATCCTCGACGAACTGCCGGGGTTGAAGGGCATCATCTGCTACAGCATCTTCATGCTGCCGCCGGACGAGAGCTGGCGTCGGGCGATCTACGATCGTGTGCTGCGCCAGGGCTGCGACCTGCATGCCGCCGTGGAGGAGATCGCGATCGCATCGCAAGCCGACATCCAGGCGGTCGAGGACATCCTGCTCGTCAACAAATACGCGACCATCCTGTGATGACGGCGCCGCGGGCGGATCAGCTGTTATGACCGAGATCAACCTCGTCCAGTCGATGCATGCCTCCACCAGGCGAAACTACGTCCAGCGCGTGGTCGAGCATGACAAGGCGGAGTCCGCCGCCGTGGCGCGCCAGTGGGGCCGCGACTACTGGGACGGCGAGCGGCGCTATGGCTATGGCGGCTATCAATATGACGGCAGGTGGCGGCCGCTGGCCGAGACCCTGGTGGATCGCTACGGCATCAAGGCCGGCATGAGCGTGCTCGACGTCGGATGCGGCAAGGGCTATTTGCTCTATGAGTTTACCCAGATCGTTCCTGATCTGCGCGTCGCTGGCATCGACATTTCGCAATACGGCATCGACAACGCCAAGCCGGAGGTCCGGCCGTTCCTGAAGGTGGGCAACGCGACCGACTTGCCCTATCCCGATCACAGCTTCGATCTCGTGGTCTCGCTGGGGGTGCTGCACAACCTTCCGCTCGAAGAGGTGTTCCGCGCGGTCGCGGAAATCGAACGGGTCGGTCGCGGCGCTTCAAAATACCTGATGGTGGAATCGTTCCGGAACGAACGCGAAAAGGCCAACCTGCTTTACTGGCAACTGACCTGCCTCAGCTTCCACAGTCCCGAGACCTGGGCGTGGATCTACGACAAATGCGGATACACGGGCGACCATGGCTTCATCTTTTTCGAATGAACCGGCCGGCATGCGGCGACGGCCGCTGCTGCGCGCCCAGAACGCCGAGGTCTACTACTCGGACGCGGCGATCGTCACCGCCGATGACGCCACCATCGCGGAATTGAAGCGGATCGCCGCCCAAAATCCGCGCCGGCGCAGCCGGCTCTGCACCCACCCCGATCCCTCCGCCGGCCTGCACGAAATGCTGATCGTGCATCATCGGGACGCCTATGTGCGCCCGCACAAGCATTTCGGCAAACCGGAGTCGTTTCATCTGATCGAGGGCACCGCGCGCGTCGTGATATTCGAGGACGACGGTCGGATCCGCGACGTGCTCGACATGGCGCCCTACGGCGCCGGCAAGCTCTGCTATTACCGGATGCCCGACGAGGTGTTTCACACCATCCTGATCACCTCCGAGTGGCTGGTGTTTCACGAGACCACCGCCGGCCCGTTCGATCCCGCCCGCACGGCCTTTCCGGACTGGGCGCCTGACGGCAGCGATGAGGCCGGGGTGAAGGGCTATATCGAACGGGTGGGGGCGCTCGCGGCCGCTCTCAAGACGGACGGGCGGCGAGATCGTCGCCCATGATCGATGTGGCACGATCGACGGACATCACGGAAGCCTCACACACGCAGAACGCCAATTCATCGGCGCGGTCGGGAATCGCCTATGTCTGGGTTGCTGGAGCCCTCGCCGTTCTCGCCAGCGCTCCGGCCTTGTTCGCTCGCCAGATATTCGGCGACGACTGGAGCGTTTACTACGTCTATTGGACCGAGGGTGCGGCAGGCCTCGCCCGCGTGATGTGGGAGGCCGCCCATGGCGGCTACACCGTTCCGATGTGGCTGTCTGTTGCGCTTTTGCCGAACATGCCGGAACTCGCCGCGCGCATCGGGGGACTGGCGTGCCATGTCGTCAACGGCGCACTGCTCTACCGCGCCCTTAGCCTGTCTCCGTTCACCCGTCCGATCGCGGCGCTTGCCACCGCGCTTTTTCTGGTCAGCCCGTTCTATGTGATCCGCCTGACGCTCAACGCCGTCTATGATTTCTTCCTGGTTTTTTACTTACTATCGCTCGTGCTGATGAACGCGCGAGCGCGCCTACTGAGATGGATCGCGCCGGCCTGCCTCTTCTTCTCGCTTTCCTTGGAAACATTGGTCGCCCTCGAACCGCTCCGCCTGCTGCTGGCCTGGCGCACGGGGGAGAGATGGACGGCTTGGGCTGCGAGGCTTTTTCCGTTTGGGCTGGTGATACTGGCTGTTATTGCGCTGCGCCTCACCATCATGGGAAAGAGCGCCCACTACGCCGGTCAATATGCGCCCATCGCCGACATCAATGTCATCGTATCTACGCTGGCAAGTCATCTCCGCGCGTTTCCTCGCGCCGTGTCCTTTGCCTACCAATATGCTTTCGCGTTCTCGGGCCAAGCGATCGCGCTGCTACTGATGGCCATGGCGACGGCAGTTTTCGGCCTGTTCGGGACAGGTTTGTTTCAGACCAAACGATTGCTGGAAACCCGCAAATCGGTCGGCAACGCGCTTGTCCTGCTGGCGCTTGGGGCGGCCATCGCCGTGATTGGCGCCCTTCCCTATGCGCTGGCCGGCATCTACGGCGACGTCACGCGTGGCGAATCGAGATTGCTGTTTCCTTCGCAGTTCGGCATTCTGCTGCTTCTGGCGACTGCCATTCAATGCGTCCCGACTGTGCGGGTACGCGCGGCGGTCGCCGGCGGCGCCCTCGTTCTGTTTGCGCTGTCGATGGCCCACGACGCAAAGTGGCTGCTGTATGATGGCCTCGTCACCACCGACCTTCAGCGCCAGTCTCGGGCAGCACTGCTCGCGGGTTCCGAACCCAAACTTGTCATGCTGCGATTTGCTGAAAGCAAGCCTCTTTTCTACCGGCACCGCTGCCTCGGCGCGAGCGACATGAATGTCGCCCAAGAGATGTTGCGAGACGAGACGCGCGAGCGCTCTTTCATTTACACCGATAACTGCGGCGACTTTACCAATCCCGATATTGTTCCGCGCGGCCGCTGTCCCATTTCGTATCTCGACGGTTTTTCCTGCCCGGCACAACGCGAGACGTGGCTCTACCGCGCAGCGCCCGGCATTCCCCCGCTTGCTGAAATTGGCATGGTCGAATTGCTTCGAGCGGTGCTGGATAGATCGCCATCCGCTACCGGAGGCCGCGGTGAACTCTTGAAGCTCACGGGTGATCAGTCCTTGCCGCTGGTGAGGGCCGAGTATAAGCCTCCATGCGGCCGCGGAGGCGCACAAGCCTTACTCTGGCTGCTGGCAATTCCGTCGCCGAATTGCGACGAAAGCAAAGCCAAGGACTGAAACTTATCAATTGTGGCACTGAATATGACAATGTACCCTCGACTACATTCTTGCGTCGTTCTTCTAATGCGCTCGGGTCGGCCTTTCTTCCGACCCCGTTCCTGAAGCGAGTCCAAGCCGTGCCCGAACATTGCCGTCTTTGCCATTCGACCGATCTACGGATGGTCATAGATCTTCGCGACATGCCCATTGCGCACCGCCTTTTGCACAGGAAGGACGAAGAAGAGGAACGTTTTCCCTTCGAAGTGCTGGCCTGTACTAGTTGCGGCCTTCCACAGATCGTGAAGCCGATCGATCCCAATATTCTCTACCGCCAGTTCAACTACAACTTCAGCAGCTGGAAGCCGGAGCCGCATCAGGCCGACGAACTCGATACCATCGCGCAGTTCACCAAGCATCATTCGGTGTTCGAGATCGGTTGTAACGACGGGCTCTTCATGGACAAACTTCGCGAGCGTGGTGCGAAGGTTCTGGTCGGCGTCGAACCCAATCCGGTCTCGGGAAAAATTGCGCGCGAGCGCGGCATCCATGTCTATTCGGACATGGTGAGCCCGACTTTGTGCCGCGACGCTGTCCGGCATAACGGACAGTTCGATCTCGTGATCGCGCGCCAGGTACTCGAGCACATCGTCGATTTCGAGAACTTCTTTGAGTGCGTCAAGCTGGCCTTGCGTGACGATGGCCTGCTGTTCATCGACGTGCCGGACTTTGCCCCCGGCTCTGCGGTCGGAGACCTCTCTGTCCTCTGGGAGGAGCACGTCAGCTACTTCACCGAGCCAACCCTGCTCGCGCTACTCGCGCGTCACGGCTTCGAGGCGGTTTCCGTGAAGAAGTACAATTTCAGCGGCGGCACCCTCGCCGTCGCGGCTCGCCGCGCAGCAACGGAGGTGTCGGCACCGTTAGCATCCACAGGAGTCGGCGAGCGATTTGGACAGCGTGCCAGGGAGTACGGTGCGCGCCTTCGACCTGCACTTGAGCGGTTGCGCGACAACGGTATGCAGATCGCGATTTACGGCGCAGGTTGCCGCGCCTGCACCTTCACCAACGCGCACGAGTTGGCTGAACTGATCGAGCTTTCGGTTGATGACCAGAAGGAACGTCAGGGCCTGTTCTTGCCGGGCACCCGCATCCCGATCAAGCCGCCGGAGGAACTCCGCGGCAAGTCCGCGCCGCTCGTCTGTTTACTTGCGGTGAATCAGGAGAATGAAGCCCAGGTGAGTGCCCGCCTGCGCGAAAGCCTGAAGCGACCGCTACACATTGTTTCGATTTTTGCGCCATCCGATATCTGGCGCGAGCTTGATCAGCTTGAGGCGACATCAGGTCATCGGAATGGCTGACGACAAGCTTTTTCAGTACTACGAGCGCCAGGACGTTCTACCGACGTTCGGGAACTTCAAGTCACCGGCCGAACTTGATGCCTACGCCGCCCAGCGACGGGAGCTGTTTTCAGGCAAGCTGATGCTGCCGCCGCGGCTGTTTCGCGATGCCGAGGTGCTGGAGTTCGGTCCCGATTCCGGCGAGAACGCCATGGTGTTTGCGCGCTGGGGGGCCGGGATGACGCTGGCGGAGCCCAACCAGCAAGCGCACTCCAAGATTCAGAGCTACTTCGCGCGATTCTGTCTCTCGGACCGCCTGCGCGAGTTGACCTTGGCCGATGTGGAAGGGTTTCGCAGCGACCGTCGCTTCGACGTCGTCGATGCCGAGGGATTCATCTATACTATTCAACCCTCGGAAAAGTGGCTGCGCGTCTTTCGCCAGTTGCTCAACGCCGATGGCCATGCTGTCGTGTCCTATTACGAGCGCTATGGCGGCTTTTTCGAGCTCGCGCTGAAGGCAATTCACGCGGCTGGCAAGGCGCTGACGGGTCGGCCTCCACTTGAAGCGGCAACACTCCTGTTTGAATCGAAGTGGGAAAGCATTCCACATACCCGCAGCTTCGGGTCATGGGTGATGGACGTGCTGGAAAACCCCTTTGTCCGCCACCGTTACTTCATCGATGCCACAGAACTGTGCCAGGCAGCAGATCGGTTCGGCTTCGATTCCCACGCGGCGTGGCCTTCCTATAACGATACGCTCGACCTCTATTGGCACAAGAAGGTTCTTCCGTCCGACGAGAAGTTGCGCCGCACGCTCCGCCATCTCCGGCGCAGCCGGTTGAGCTTTCTCGGGGGATGCAAGCTTTATCTGGTCGGTCAGGCCGAAGAAGTGGATTCAATATCCTCCGCGATCGAACGCCTGATTTTCGACATGGATGCGTTGATTGACGATCCATTCGGCGACGGCCTGACACGCGTCATTTCCGGCCTGGAATCTCTGCGGAAGACAGTCGCGGCCACCGCCATTCTTGCCGACGACGAGGCCGAGATCGAAACTTTCAGCGCGACGCTCGATAGTTTCTTCCGGGTATTCAGCGCGATCCGAGCGCGCGATATCGCCGGCCTGACGGCCCTTACTCGGAACGATGCAGCTTTCATCAACTGCTGGGGACTGCCGGCGCATTTCCTCGTGCTACGCAAACGTCCCGAACCCTCAAAGGCGGAAAGTTGACGCCGGGGATCGGGATCGTCGGCATGGGGATGGTCGGCCAGATGTGCCACCTCGCCAACTTCGTTTCCAATCCCGCCTGCCGGGTCGTGGCGATCGCGGACCTGCGTCCCGAATTGGCCGCCGCCGCTGCCGCGAAGTTCGGCATCTCCAGGGTCTACCGCACCCACCGGGAGTTGCTGGAGGACCTCGACGTGTCAGGCGTGGTTGTCGTCACGCGTCGCCGCGCCACCGGAGCGATTGTGCTCGACGCGCTCGACAGCGGCCGGCACGTGCTGTCGGAAAAGCCGATGGCCTACACCACCGCGCAAGCCAGGATACTGGTGGACGCCGCGCGAAAACGAAATCTGGTTTACAGTGTCGGCTACATGAAGCGTCATGACGCCGGCGTGACGCGCGCCATGGCGCTCTTGCGGCAGCTTCGCGCGACAGGCTCATTCGGTCGCGCAGTGAGCGCGCGGGCCTGGTGCTTCGCCGGCGACACCGGCGGCAGCCAAGACAATTTCGTGATGACTCCGGAAGCGCGTCCCGACGGCATCGAGCTTTGGCCGGATGGGCCGGACTGGATGTCGGCCGCGCTGCGGCCGGGCTATGATAATTTCCTGAATGTCTTCAGTCATATCATCAATCTGGCGCGCTACATGCTCGGCGCCTCGCCCTCGGTTCTGACAAGCAATGTCGGGTCTGACGGTCTGGGGACCTTCAGCCTGAATTTCGACGGCGTCATCTGTTCCTTTGAACTTGGCAACGAGGCCACCGGCGGCTGGCGTGAGGGACTGACGATCAGTTTCGAGCGCGGCGGCGTGACCGTGGAATTACCGCCACCCTTTGCCGAGCAGGAAGCGCGGGTCACCGTCGATGACGGCGGGCGGCTTTCGCATTTGCCGCATGAGTCCAGCTGGGCCTTTCGGCGTCAGGCCGAAGCCTTCGTCTCCGATATCGTGAACCACGCCAAGCCCCGGGCGTCCGGCGAGGATTCCGCCGTCGATATTGCGCTGGCAGAGATGATCTGGAGGCGGCTGGCAGAAGGAAGCAAGCATCCATTGACGTAGTTGAATCCCGAAACCTTGGTTGATTATTTCGCGCGATCGAGTTGCGTTATTCCGGCGATCGGTCCCTCCTCGACCGTCAGCAGCGCGAGTTGCCCCAGAAATGCCGAGACATCGCAGCGAGCCAGCAGCCGGCACCCGTAATAGCGCCGCACCAGGGACAGGTTCGACGCCGCTGCCGGCCTCGGCTGGAACAAGATGGTCGCCTGCGGACCGGAGGGATCAATATGGCGAAACGCACTGCCGCGGGCCGTTTGCATCCCCTTCATTTCCTGCAGGATGCTGGGCCGCTCTGCCTGCTGACTGAATCCCAGATAGGCTCGATTGCCCCAGGCGAGCCGGAGCATTCCCGACACTTCCGGAATGCCGAACGTCGCGTGGCGTGACGGGAAACTGACGAAGCCGTCGTTGACACTGAAGACCGTTGCCGCCGGCTTCGCCATGGCAGCGAGGCCGCGGGTGAATGCCTCCTGCTTCAGCGCCCTCGCCTGCAGGAAAACATACCCGTCCCACAACGTCGCCATCGACAGAATCGATGCCAGTCCAAAGATGACAGCGAAAGCTGCGCGCTCGTCAACCCACATTTCCGCCTGCCGCTTGAGCCAGAGAAGGCCGAGCGCCGACGGCACTCCGAACATCAGCAGGTGCCTGCTTTCGTAGAAATGATTCGACGCCTGAAGACCGGCGATCAGATAGGGCAGCGACAGCGCCAGGAAAACGCTGACGCAAAGCAGCAGCGGCAGCGCTGCTGATTTTCTCGGCCTCTTGATTTGCCTCCGTATCGGACCAATCAGAAAGAAGCCGACCGTGATCAAGACGGCCGCCACGGCCAACGCTAGCGTGTTGGCAGCCGCCGCCCGCGCGGCGCTTGTCAGAACATCCCTGTAGCCGGCCAGAAAGAAGCTTCGCCAACCGTCCATCAACTCCGCAAGCGCTGGAAGATGGGCGTTGTAGTGGCCGGTATAGACGCCCACCCGTGGAAACCAGATATTGAGGGCGCCCCAGTAAACCAGTGGAAGCACGATCAGGTCAGGATACTTGGCTCCGTACTGCCACACGGACCGCAGCGCGCGCGGGATCGGGCGGTGCCCGGTGTTGCTGCGCCATGTCGCAATGAAGACTCCTGCCATCATGAAGGCGTACAGCACCATCGTCGAATTGAGCGCGAAGCTCAAAAGAAACAGCATCAGGGCTGCGATACGAAGCAGGACATGTCGTGCGCCGGATGCGGCGAAGGCGAGCATCAATATCCATCCGCCGACGAACAGCAGGCCGAAACTGAAGACGTAGAGAGCATTCGCCTTGCCCGCCCAAAGCTGATAACCGGGATAAGTCCAGACGATCAGCGCGAATCCTGTCGCCTCGGACAGGGTCAGCAGCCGGAGTCGCGTCGCCGATCGCATCAGGCAGACGGCTCCGGCACAGATGCCCGTCAACGCCAGTACCTTCATCACCAGGATCGGCTCGCCCGTCAGATTGGCGAGATAGTAGTAGCTGAAGAAAACCGGATGACCCGCGCCGTTCAACAGGAAGTCGATATCAACCGCGTAGTCCGGACGCGGCATCAGGACGAGCCAGTCGTCCATGAACAGCGCATCGTTCAGCATCATCGGTGCATGGGCGGCCAGCAGCAGGACCAGAAGAATGACGATAGCGCGAATCGAAGAGGGCGTTTCGGGGCCGCTGAGAGAAATCATTCTTGCTCCTTGACGGAGTGGAAACTGTCACGCCCAACAAGCCGGAGCAATGCCGCCGACACTCTGCCCCAGGATGATTGACCAGAAAAACGCAAGCTCATATAGACGGAGGTTTCCGGAGGGCGCATTAAGCGTCATGGTCGGCTTGGTGACTCCAGCAATGAACTTCTTACCCGGGCCGGCGCAAACCGCCGCGATCTGCCTTGGCATCGCGCTACCGCTGCTGCTGCTCTGTTACGCGCGCATCCCCGGCATTCGCGGCGCCGGCAGCCGTTTTCGAATCGGCTGCGCCACAGCAGCGGCGCTTTTTGCGATCGCGTGCGCCGTCTTGCCTGGCGAACGCCGCATCGACGACGTTGCCGGCGGCATCCTGCTTCTGGCGACGGCCATGCTGCTGGTCTATGTGTTCTGGGGCTTGCTGGCCTGGGGATTTACGCTGACCCTGCTGACCACGCTCGCACAGGCCGGGCGGCCTCTCACCGAGGAGCAATGGGCCGCCGCCTACACGCAGGGCGGAGATATCGGCAAGTTTGCCCGCAACCGGCTGAAGCTGCTGCTCGGGTCGGGAATGGTTGCCGTCACAGGCGACACCATTGCCGCGACATCCAGCGGCATGGCGATCGCCCGCCTCGCCAGGCTGGTGCGGCTCGCGACGGGGCTGCGCTAGATGATGTCGTTTGTTGTGGGGATCGCGGGCGTGGCCGTATTCTCAGTCCTGGCCCGCGTCATGCAATCGGCGGCGCGGGGAACGTCCCCGGTGGCGATCCTCGCGATCGCAGCCATCCTTTCGCATCTGGCGAGCGTGGCACTCGGCATCATCTACGTGCCACAATTCCAGTACTGGAGTGCCGCTTCCATCTTCAGCTTTGGCGTGATGAGTTACGTCTTTGTGTTTGGCGCCGTTTATAAATCGGTCTCTCTGGAAGTCTTGCTCGCTGTCGCCGGCCACCCCGACCGCGCGGTTCCGCTGCCATACATCGTGGGGCATCAAGTCCCCGAAATTTTTCGAGGGCGGATCCAGATCCTGATCGAATCCGGTCTCGTCGAGCAAATCGGCTCCACATTTGCGGCGACCGCGGCCGGTGAAAGGCTCGCTGCCCGCATCGCGCGTCTGCGCCGGATGTTTGCGATCGGCGACAGCGGCCTGTACGATTTTCCTGACTGAGCACCGACAGGAAAACGCTTGGATTTCAAGTACGTGTCCTCTCTTAGCTTTGGACACGCGTCGGCGCGGTCTTGTCTAGTCCACTGCAATGACGTAGAGCTTCGACACCGACTCTCGCGCTGCAGGAACAGGGCATGGTGTCAACTCCCAAGCCGGACAAAAGACTCACCATCGTCGTTCCGGCCCTCAATGAAGAGGACAGCATCGCTGACACCGTACGCGGTATCCTGCCGCTCGCGCGCGATCTGCTTGACGATTTCGAGATCTTCCTGGTCGATGACGGCAGCACCGATGCGACCGGATCGATCATGGACCGTTTCGCAGCCAATGATCCCAGGATCAACGTCATCCATCATTCGGAACGTCAAGGTGTTGGCGCTGCCTTTGAAACTGCGCTCAAGCGTGCAAGGTTCGATTTGATCACGCTGATCCCCGGCGATCATGCCTTTCAAGACGAGGGCATCGCCAGGATGTTCAGGGCGGCCGGGTCCGCCAACATCGTGGTCACCTACCGCGACAACCAGTCGAACCGGTCACTCAACCGCGCATTTCAGTCGCATTCGCTGCGGTTTATTCTGAATTGCCTGTTCGGCTTCTGGTTGGTCGACTACCACAGCATGATCGTCTATCCGGTGAAATGGCTGCGACAGGTCACCGTCAAGGCCGACGGCTATGGCTATCAGATCTGCGCGTTGATCTCGCTGCTGCAGCTCGGCCTGAGCTATGTCCAGGTTCCCGTGAGCCTGAACGCGGAGCTGAAGGGTTCCTCACGTGCGCTGCGTCCGCACACCTATCTTGACCTCGGCCTCACGATCGTCTCCCTGCTCCGTCGCGTTCCGATCCGACATGTTGATGTCAGCCAGGTTCCCGCAGACGTCGAACAGACTTTGGCGCGCTAGGTTTCCGGCGATCTGACGGCCGGGCGCTTGCGCAGCCGCGGCATGCTGCCTGGCGGGTATGCCGGCCTGCCCCATGGTCCCTCGCGTGGATCACCAACGGACTCGGGGAATAACCCATCCACCGTCATTTGCCCGTCGTGTCAAAAATGTCGCACGCGATCGCTTAAGGCATCGATTCCAGCGATACTAGGCTACTGTGCATGGGGTTGTTTTCGAAATTTTCTGCCTAGGTCCGTGCGACGAGCGCGGGCCTGCGCCTATCCCTCCTTCGGCGTCGCCTTGGCCTTCGTCTTCATCTCGCGGTAGCGCTTGGCTCCGCCCTCGCGGGTGGTTTGCTCGCCGCGCTCCACCGCCATCGCGTCATCGGGCACGTCCCTGGTGATGACGGAGCCCGAACCGATATAGGCGCCCTCGCCGATCTTGACCGGGGCCACCAGGGAGGAATTGGAGCCGACGAACGCGCCCTTGCCGATCAGCGTCTTGTGCTTGGCGAAGCCGTCGTAATTGCAGATGATGGTGCCGGCGCCGAGATTGGCATTGGCGCCGACATCGGCGTCGCCGACATAGGAGAGATGGTTGATCTTGACGCCGGTCCCGAGCGTCACGGCCTTGGTTTCCACGAAGTTGCCGATCTTCACGCCGTCGCCGAGCGAGGAGCCGGGCCGCAGCCTTGCAAAGGGCCCGACCGACGCCTTCTTGCCGATCGAGGCCTGCACCAGGTGCGAGAACGAACGGATCACCGCGCCGTCGGCGATCGTGACGCCGGGACCGATCACCACAAAGGGCTCGATCGTGACGTCGTTGCCGAATTTGGTATCGGCGGCGAGATAGACCGTATCAGGCGCAATCAGCGTCACGCCGGCATCGAGCGCCGCCTGGCGCAACCTCGCCTGCATCACCTGCTCGGCCTCCGCGAGCTGGGCCTTGGTGTTGATGCCGCGCACTTCGTCCTCGCTGGTTTCGATCACGACGGCCTCCAAGCCCATGTCCCTGACAATAGCGACGGCATCGACGAGATAATACTCGCCCTTGCTGTTGGTGTTCCCGATCCGATCCAGGATCTCCAGCGCGCGGTGGCCATCGAAGGCCATGACGCCGGCATTGCATAGCGTGACCTGGCGCTCCTCGTCGCTGGCGTCGGCATGCTCGCGGATCGCCGCCAGGCGGCCGCCATCGAGCAGCAGCCGGCCATAGCCGGTCGGGTCGTTGGCCTGGAAGCCCAGCACGACGAGCGCGGCCCCTTGTTGCAGCGGAGCGCGCAGCCGCTCGAGTGTTGCTGCCGATATCAGCGGGGTGTCACCGAACGCGACCAGCAAGTCGTCGGCCCCGCGCGCGATGGCGGCGCGGGCCGCCAGCACCGCGTGCGCCGTGCCCAGGCGCTCGGTCTGGACGAAGGTGGCGGCGTCGGGGCGGACGCGCCTGGCTTCGTCGGCAACCGCCTCGTGGTCCGGACCGACCACGACCGCCAGCCTCGCCCCGGCGTCTTGCGGGGAAGCGGCCAGCACATGGGCCAGCAGCGACCGGCCGGCGACGGGGTGCATGACTTTCGGCAGCGAGGAGCGCATCCGCGTTCCCTCGCCCGCCGCAAGCACCACAGTCAGGCTGGATCGGTCGATCATTCTTTTCCTTCAGCGAGCCCCGGCCGGCCGTCTTTAATAGTTTTCCCCTGGAGATCAAACCGATTCGCTCTCGCGGAACGGTCCGAATTTAAGGCAAGCTTGGATTTCCTGTTAATGTTTGTGGTCTGATTCGGGTGGCCTGAAGGGGGTCAAGGACGCTTGGCCAAGAATCCAAACCATCTCGCGAGCGGCCTCGACACGGATGACGCCGGTGGAGTCATGAGCGGTCTATTGGCCGAGGAAGACGAATTCGACCGCCGCACCCTGTGGCGCGTCGGATCGTGGGGCGTCGGCGCGACCACCGCCGTGATTCTGGCCGTGATGGCCAACCAGTCGTCGTTCGGCGCCAAGCGCGATCCCCTGATCGCGATCGATCAGACCCGGCAGACCCAGCAAATTCAGTTGGTGGCCAAGGAGGCCCAGAACGAAGCGCGACGGCTCGCTTCCGCCATTGAAACGCTCAACAGCGATCGGGATCGGCTGTATTCTCGTGTCACCAGCCTGGAACAGGGGCTCGACTCCGTCACCGGAAACGTTGCCCGACAGAATTCTCCCGCGAATTCCGGACCCCAGTCCAGCCAGGTTTCGACACCGGCCCCGGCGGTGGCGGCGGTCACGGCCACCCCCGCCGCGCCGGCGATCGCCGACAAGCCACTGACCGCAACCGCCATGGATCTGAGCCTGGCCCCGGTCGCAAAGGATACCGCCAAGTCCGAACCCAGCCGGCCCGAACCACCCCGTCCGGAAGCCGCGAAAACCGAAGCAGCTGGAGCCGAGCCGGCAAAGATAGATACCGTAAGGTCTGCCGTCGCGAAGGCAGAGACCGCGAAGATCCCGCCCGCCCCGCTGGCAACGCAATCGGTCCTGGCCCCGACCGATTCCGCGGTCGGACAATCGATCGAGCCGAGCAAGGCGTTAGCTACGGTTGTTGCGCGCCCGATCCCGGAGGTCGTGGCCCTGGCCCCGACCGAAGGCGACGCAGACCCGGACGAAGCCGGCTCGCCAAGGATCGCCCTGCAGCGAACAGAATTCGGCGTTGACCTTGGCAGCGCCAATTCGGTCAACGGCCTGCGCGCGCTCTGGCGTGGGCTGCTGAAATCGAAATCGAACACGCCGTTGACCGCGCTCCGCCCGATCATTGTCGTCAAGGAAGGCACCAACGGCCTTGGCATGCAGCTTCGGCTGGTGGCGGGTCCGTTGAACGACGCGGGCGCCGCCGCCAGGATTTGCGCGGTGCTGGCCGAGAACAAGCGCGGCTGCGAAACTGCGATTTTCGACGGCCAGCGGCTGTCGGAGGATCCGCCGGCGACGCCGCGGCTCACCCAGCGCGGGCGTGGCGCGGCCAAGCGGGCGGCGATCGCCGACGAGGCGGCGAAGAAGCCGGAACCGCCCACCGCAACAGTGTCGCTCTTCGGCAAGAGGAACTAGCGGGAGTGGATGGAATACCGGGGTTTATGATCGCTTGTTGACCCGCACAGCCGGTATCGGCAACTTGTCCTGAACCGCAATCCCGATCATATTCACGCGATGAAAAAATCCCCGTTCCGCCTCACGCCCTATCAGGTTCAATTTCTGCTCGTGGTTGGTTTCGTGACCGTCGGCTATGCGCTTTATTTGCGCTATCTCGCGATCGAGTTGTCGACGGTCGCTTTGGCCTGCGATGCCGGCCAGCAGACCCTGCTGTGCAAGTCGCGCGCGCTTGCCACCTACCTTTTCAAGAATTCCGTGTTCGGGATCGTCGCGCTCGTGATTGCGGTGCTCCACGTCATGCGACCGTCGATCGTGCTGTTGACCGGCGGGCTGATCGCGGCCGGATTTGGCATCGTGCTCTACAACGTCGCCATGGCGGGGATCGCGATCGGGCTGCTTATCCTGGGATTTGCGCGGCCCGCGCCCGCAACAGCGTGATCGCCAGCAGCAGGTAGATTACGCAGGTCCACATCGACTGCCAGTTCTGGTTGCCCTCGTTGAACCCGGTGTAGAGTGCCGTTGCCACCAGTAGTCCGGCAAAGGCGGACTCGGCGATCGGACGCACGCCCTCGTTTGGACGGTTGACCAGCATCAGCGCCGCAAATGGCACCACCGCCATGGTCAGCGCAGCGAACGGAAAATCGCGATAGCGCGGATCGAACACAAAGCCGAGCGCCGTCGCGGCGGCAATCAGCGTCGTCACGATCAGCACCACGCCCAGCAGCGCCGTCAGCGCCGACCCGGTCCGGCCATCGCGCGGGCCCAGCAGCTCCAGGAAGGTCGGCAGCGGCCGCCCCGACATCGCCGCGTTCGCGCAGAGCATCGGCGAGGCAATGGCCGCAGCCAACAGCAGCCCCCATTGCAGCCATCCGCCGGTCCCGTAGCTTTCGTAGTACATCTTGTCGACGGCGATGCCGAGAAGCATGCCGCCGACCGTCGCCGACGTTCCGACCGCGAGCCACGACGCCAGCCGCGGTTGCCATGGCCGGCGTCGCAGCGTCAGCCAGCCGACCAGGAAGACGACGGCGCTGAGCGCCATCCCGCCTCCCATTTGCAGTTTCCAGAGCGGGTAGTTGCTGACCTGTTGGCCCGGCGGATATTTCACCGCGCGCTGTGTCGCATCGATCAAGCCCCAATAGCCGCCGACGGTGCCTTCGAGCTGGCGTTTCCACGGCTGGTCGAAGGCCTCGATCAGGTTGACCCGAAACCCCTCACGCTTGGCCAGATCGAGTATTTCGGACACCACGCGCGCCTGGTTGGCCCGCGAGGGCAACGCGCCTTCGCGCATCCGCCCCGCGCTCGGCCAGCCGGTTTCGCCAATCAGGATTTCCTTGCCCGGAAACGCGACCACCATCCGCTTGCGAATATCGTCGACATGGCCGACAGCAAATTTCGCGCGCACCGGGATGTCTTCCCAATAGGGAAGGATATGGATGGTGACGAAATCAACGGCTCCATAGACCTCGCGGTTGCGCAGCCAGAATTCCCAGACGTCGGCATAGGTGACGGGGACGGTGACCTGCGGCTTGACCGAACGGATATAGGCGGCGAGGTCCGATCCCGTCATTTCCCCGCGCAGCAGCACCTCGTTGCCGACCACCAGCGCAGTGATGACATCTGGATGCTCCTTGCTCAGGGCGGCCGCGATTGAAATCTGCGCCAGGTTCTTCAGCCGGTTGCTGCTCAGCCAGATGCCCTGGATCACCTTCAGCCCGACCTTGCCGGCAATGGCGGGAACCTGGTCGAGCCCGTTCTCGGTCGAATAGGTCCGTATGCAATCCGTGATCGCGGCAAGCTGGGCCAGGTCCTGGGCGATCTGCTCCGCGCTGATATGGGTGGTCGGAACCAGCGGCGTCTGCGCCCCGCGAAATGGCGCATAGGATACACATTGCAGCTTGGCGGCGGGATCAATCGGGGCGCGCGACAGCGAAATCGGCGTGGCCAGCCACCACCAAAGCGCCGCGATCATACCGAGCGATGACAGGAGAAGCGCCAGCGGCGTACGAAGAGAAATCGGTTCCATCCTCCGGGCGGGGACCGTCGATTAGCCGTTCATCGGCGTCCTGCCAAGATGCACCGTGGCCTTATTCCCCGCCTTTCCCCGCCGGCGGCTTTACCACACCACGATAAAGTTGTGACTTTACTGGACAAAATCCGAAATACCCGTCATTTGAAGCGGCACGCGTCTCCGCCGCAATGGAGACCTATTTGGACGGCAAAGCCAGCCATCATGCGAGCCGCCTTTCGCGGCAGCTAACCAATCGGGGAATGTATGCGTCGTAGGCTGCTTGGTTCCAGGGCTTCGGTATTGCGCCACGTCACCGCTGTGGGCCTGGCTCTGCTGATCGGATTGGGCGTAGCGCACGCCCAGAGCGGCCCGGCGCCCCAGGACCAACCCGCCAAGGCGCCCGCCGCCAGTTCCGCCGACGTCAACCGGGACAACCAGCGCAAGACGGACGAATTCGTCGAAGCGTCGCAGGCTATCAACGGGCCGGGCGGAAACCCCGAATGCGTCTGGCTTGGCCGCCGCGTGGTGCGCCTGATGTGGCTGGATGACCTCGATACCGCGTTCCGGCACCTCGACCTCTATGACCGATTCGGCTGCCCCGGCGGACACGTCCAGGCCACCTTCCGCTGCCTGACTCGTTTTGGCGGCCAGATCGATCCCAAGGTCGCGGAAACCCTGTCCAGCCGCATCCATGCCTGCTGGATCAATCCGGGAGTACAACCCCAGGCCGCCGCCGCGGCCAATCCGGCGGCCGCTACCGCGCCCGCCACCGCCGGCGCCGCGCCGGCGCCAGCCCCGGGCACCGCTGCGCCAGCGGCAAAGTAGGCGATCGCGTCGGCGAGCAAGCTGGCCGGCACGGCGTTCGGCTTTTTTGGCGCTCGAACGGTCCGCGCCCTTAAAAGGCCACCGCGCCATACCAGTTGTGAAATCGTGTGGCTGGATTATCTTGATGATGCCGCTGTATCGGTCGAGCCCAGGGGACAGGTTCGCTTCCCTTAAATCGCAGCCCCGTATGGTTTAACCCCCGATGCGCGCCGTTGCCGCCGTTCTGCTGTTTGTAACCGCAGCTCATGCCGGGCTGTGGGGCGTGCTCCAGGAAAAGCGCGCTGCGCCCGATTTCCGGGGCATCCTGCCCAGCGTCTCCTATGCGCCGTTCGAGGGAAGCGCCCATCCCGACGTCGACAACATTCCGCAGACCGAGAAAATCCGCGCCGACCTCAAGAAGCTGTCGACGCTGACGCGCGCGATCCGCCTCTACTCTTCGACCGGCGGCGTCGAACTGGTTCCGCCGATCGCCGCCGAGTTCGGCCTCAAGGTCACCCTCGGCGCCTGGATCGACAAGAATGCCGACCGCAACGCCCGGGAGATCGACGCCGCGATCAACCTCGCCAAGCGCAACAGTAACGTCAACGGAATCGTGGTCGGCAATGAGACGGTGTTCCGCGACGAGCAGAAAGTCGACCAGCTGATCGAGATCATCAAGCGGGTCAAGAAGTCGGTCAATGTCCCCGTCACGACAGGCGAAATCTGGAACATCTGGCGCGACAATCCCGAGCTCGCCTCCTCGGTCGATTTCATCGCCGCGCACGTGCTGCCGTATTGGGAAAACTTCACCGACAAGCAGGCGGTCGATCAGGCGGTCTATCTTTACGGGCTGCTTCGCGAGAAATTCCCGGGCAAGCGCATCGTCATCGCCGAGTTCGGATGGCCGAGCGCCGGATATAATCTACGCAACGCTGAACCCGGCATGTTCGAACAGGCTTCGGTGCTGCGCAATTTCGTCACCCGCGCCGAAGCGATCGGCATGGAATACAACATCGTCGAGGCGATCGATCAGCCCTGGAAATTCTTCGAAGGCGGCGTCGGACCCTATTGGGGCATTCTCGACGCCTCGCGCGAGCCGAAATTCGCCTGGACCGGCCCGATCGTCAACGAGAACTACTGGAAGCTCGCGACGATCGCGCTGCTCGTGGGCATCCTGATGTCGCTGCCGATCCTCAGGATCGCGCGACCAACCGTGATGCAGACGCTCGTGCTCTCAACGGCCGCCAACGGCGTTGGCGCCTGGGTCGCCACCGTGTTCGCATTCTGGGCCGGGCACTATTTCGTTTTCGGCTCGGCCTTTGCGCTGACGCTGGGGCTGATCCTGCTGGTGCCGCTGATCCTGATCGCAATGGCGCGGATCGACGAGATCGCGGCGATCGCCTTCGGCCGCGGCCCGCGGCGGCTGATCGCCAAGAGTCCGGAACCGATGGCGCCGGCCACCATCGGCGACGCCGTCGCATTTCCGAAAGTGTCGATTCACATTCCGGCCTATTTCGAGCCGGTCGACATGCTCAAGCAAACGCTCGATGCGGTTTCGCGGCTCGATTATCCGAACTTCGAGTGCGTGGTCATCATCAACAACACGCCTGACCCGGCATTCTGGCAGCCGATCCAGGATCACTGCCGCGCGCTCGGCGAACGCTTCAAGTTCATCAACGCCGAGAAGGTCCAGGGCTTCAAGGCCGGCGCCTTGCGCATCGCCATGGAGCGAACCGCGGCCGATGCGGAGATCATCGGCATTATCGACGCCGACTACGTGGTGCAGCCTGATTGGCTCAAGGACCTCGTGCCTGTTTTCGCCGACCCCCGCGTGGGCCTGGTGCAGGCGCCGCAGGAACATCGCGACGGCGACCGTTCGCTGATGCACTACATCATGAACGGCGAGTATGCCGGGTTCTTCGACATCGGCATGGTCCAGCGCAATGAGTACAACGCCATCATCGTGCATGGCACCATGTGCCTGATCCGTCGTTCGGCGATGGATATGGCCGGCGGCTGGGCCGGCGACACCATCTGCGAGGATACCGATCTCGGCCTTGCCATCATCGAGCACGGATGGCTGACGCACTACACCAACCACCGTTACGGCCATGGCCTGCTGCCCGACACCTATGAGGCGTTCAAGAAGCAGCGCCATCGCTGGGCCTATGGCGGCTTCCAGATCGTCAAGAAGCACTGGCGGCGTTTCCTGCCAGGCGCCAGCCGGCTGACGCGGGATCAGCGCCGCGAATTTTCGCTGGGCTGGTTGAATTGGCTGGGGGCCGAAAGTCTCGGCGTGCTGGTGGCGATCCTCAACCTGATCTGGGTGCCGATCGTGGCTTTTGCCGACATCGCCGTTCCCGACAAGATCCTGACGCTGCCGATCATCGCCTCCTTCATTGTCTCGCTGGTGCATTTCGTCGCGCTCTACCGGCTGCGCGTCAAGATCAACGCCGGGCAAATGCTGGGCGCCATGATCGCTGCGATGAGCGTGCAATGGACGGTGTCGCGGGCGGTGGCGCAGGGCCTGATCACCGAGCATCTGCCGTTCGCCCGCACCTCCAAGGGCGGCCTGTCCGTGATGTCGATCGAATTCCAGGCGTTCTGGGAAGCGGTGATCGGGGTGCTGCTCTTGGTCGGCGCCGCCGTGCTTGTCGTCACCAACAGCTACAAGGAAGTGCGCGAGATCTACATCTTTGCAGCGGTGCTGGTGCTGGAAAGCCTGCCGTTCCTGTCCGCGGTCGCGATCGCGCTGCTGGAGAATTCCCGCGTCAACTCCTTTGCCTTCTGGCGCACCAGCGCCGTGCGGACGGCGGAACTGATCGGGCTGCGCCCGGTCAGCCTGCCGACGGTGAACACCCCGCCGCAGCCGGTAGCGTCGGAGATTCGCCGCGAGGCAAACTGAGGTGATCGCCGGGCCGGCAGAGTTGAAGAAGCCGGGCTAACCGATAGACGCGCAAAGGAATTCCGGTTGCCCGGGCTACCTGTTTGCGGCCCGGCCGCTATTGACCCGCAGGGGTCCGCCCCCTACACAGCGCGGCGAGTGAGCGCGTAGCTCAGGTGGTAGAGCACGTGACTTTTAATCATGGGGTCGTGGGTTCGAGTCCCACCGCGCTCACCAGTGAAATCAAACACTTGCAGCGTTTACCGGATTTCGGATTTCAGGCTGGGGGCACACGGGGGGCACAAAACCCGCCGGGGTTAGCCGGCGGGTTAGGATTCACAAGACTTCGAGAGCATAGCGAAGTAGCTGTGCCACTTCCCCGTCATCAAGGATTTCTCGCATCTGCTCTATGGCATCAGCGAGAAGCTGCTGAGCCACTAAGCGGTCGTCGATCGCGGATTGCAGGAATGCTGCTTCCTCTGCCTTAGCCTGAAGGCGGGCCCTGAAATCGATTGTGTTCATTTTTCTCAAACCTCCATCCCAGGCAGCCGGAACTTCAAGAGATAGTACGCCACCACCCGCGAAATCGGCGCGGTGTTTCGCCTCGTCAGGGTCACCTCGTCATAGATCGCGGCATGACAGGCCATCATGACAAGCTCACGCTCGTTAGCCGGCACCACCTTGGCGAACGCTAGCTGTGCATCGGCGAAAGCCTGCTCTGCGCTCAGAAGTTCCAGCCATGACGGCCTCACCAGCGCGTCGCTTACCTTGCCGGCTTTCTTGAGCCACTTCCGCAAGCCCCTGCGGCTCTTGGGTGCCGGATGCTGCCGCTCCCATTCGTCCCGCTTGGCTTCCGCCGCTTCATAGACAGCCCTCACGGCCTTTAGCGAGTCGTGGGCGGCCTGCAGCGCTCTAGAGGCATCCACCAGCGCCGGACTGTATGGCCCCTCCAGCGGGCTAGCTGGCGCAGCAATCGCCACTGTAACGGGAACAACGGCAGCGCCGGCAGTCATGGCGAGGAAACCGCGGCGGGAGGGCGGGAACATTGGACGTTCTAGCGTCATGGCTCATGCCTCCCCAACGCTGGAGGCAGCGAGACGGCGCCGGGCCTCGCAATCGCGCTCGACAAGCTCGAAAGCCGCACAGAGAAAATCGCGCTCGAAATTTTCGAGGTTAAAGCTTTCAAGCCCATCCCCGCACAGAACGCGCGCAACGCTGGCAACCGCCCATAGCTCAACCGGCCGAACGGTTTTGGCCCGCTGAATATGTCGGGTGAGCCGACGCAAGGCGCTGTCCCGTTGCTGCGTGTATCGGTTGGCAAGGTAGCCGCCGGCCATAACAAGGTTGTCCGTGTGGTCTGCCAAAAAGCCGCCATCGAACGCGCCTTGGCTGGTGGTATAGATCACAGCCGCCCGTATAATTGCGGACTTCCTGTCGATCTCGTCCGAGTATTCCGGTGCCTGTTCTGGAACGCGGGCCGCAGGAGCGGCCGGCCTTCGAAAATCATCTATTTGCAGCACAACGAGATCATTTGCCGTGCTAAACACGCCATCAGCTTCGAGCATGGGTATCATCCTTGCTTGGGGTTAGAGCCGGGTGCGGTGTTGCAAGCACTGCCCCGGCTTGCTATGTTGCTAGCATGATCCCCGATTGGTAGCAAGATAGCAAATGGCTGAATACCCACAAATTGGCGTCAGAGTTGATCCCGATTTTTTGAAGCTGGTTGACGAATGGCGCCGCAAGCAAGCTGATTTGCCGTCGCGCCCCGAGGCCATTCGCCGGCTGGTGGAGCAGGCCCTTCAAAGGCCAAAGGGCCAGCGGGCCAAGCAGCCCAATCCGGAACCAAATTTCACTCCCGAGCCGCTCGATCCGGCCAACCATCCCGACTGATGGAAACTGCCCGGCTTGCGCTGGTGCTTTGGTCCGGATGGGCCATTGTCGTCGCCGTCCCTCTCGGATACTGGCGCGTCCTGCGTCGAACTCGCGTTAGGCACTCTCATTACCTCACTCGCCTTGCAACTATTTTGCCGTTGATACTGTAAGTAGACGTGGTGAATGTTGCTTGAGCAATTCCATAGTAAATAGTGGTCGCCGATAGCGAAACTCGGAAGGGTCCAACGGAAGGCGAATAGATAAAATCCGTAATGCCAGCCCCGTCTCGAAACTGAAAGTGCTGAAAAGCAACTGCGGTTGGCAGTGTTGCCGACACATTATTGATAGCAAGAATGACGTTGCTAGTTACAGTCGAACCAGCACCCGTGAAGGCACCACTCACAAAAATATCCCAATCACCCGCTGTTAGAGATATCTGTCCTACGTTTGCCGCGACATTGGTTGTTAAAGCTACAGCTCCTGCGCCATTGCTCATAAATTCGCCGACATCACCCGATGCAGCGCTGTCGTTCGTATTGGTGCCCTGCAACGGAATTCCGCCCCCGCCGCTGCGAGACAGCGCTCCGGTCGTATCGGCGATGATAAGCGCAGAGTTTTGCCCTAGCTTTCCCGTGGTGGTATCAAAGCGAACCGCTGCATTGTCGGTTGAAGATGCCGGCCCAACGAAATCACCACCCGTCCCTGCCGGATTTGCCCATGCCCCATCGCCCCGCCAGAAAGTGGAAGCTGATGCGCCTGTTCCGCTGTTCAAATTGGTAACGGGCAGGTTTCCCGTGACGCCGGTAGAAAGCGGCAGGCCCGTGGCGTTCGTTAAAACACCTGACGCCGGCGTTCCAAGTGCAGGAGTCACCAGCGTCGGAGAGGTCGCAAAGACCAGCGCCCCCGATCCGGTTTCGTCGGTAATGTTGCCCTTCAGTTCAAGCGAGGTCGTCGCTGCAAAGTCGGATAGCTTGTTGGCGGTTGTGGCAATGGTCGCGGT
>LNFM01000402.1_pt1 | contig 121750 bp, 120 predicted proteins | sample 596031 | NCBI WGS metagenome assembly LNFM01 (sample SAMN04254537, study PRJNA301005) | activated carbon metagenome | isolation source: dual media filters at the Ann Arbor, Michigan drinking water treatment plant | place: USA: Ann Arbor | reverse complement strand
GTGGACGTGCTGGTCGGCACGCAGATGGTGGCCAAGGGCCACGACTTCCGGCGTGTCACGCTGGTCGCGGCGGTGAACCCGGACACCGCGCTCTTCAGCAGCGACTTCCGCGCGCCCGAGCGTCTGTTTGCGCTGCTGATGCAGGCCGCCGGCCGCGCCGGCCGCGACGCCGCGCAGGCAGCTGCCAGCGAAATGTGGGTGCAGACCTGGAACGCGCGCCACCCCATCTACGCCGCCTTGCGCGCCCACGACTACGAAGCCTTCGCGGCTGCGCAGCTGGAAGAACGCCGTGCCGGCGGCCTGCCGCCCTTTGCGGCGCTGGCGCTGGTGCGGGCCGACGCGCGCACCGCTGAAGCGGCCACTGGCTTTCTGGAAGATGCGTCGGCGCTGGCCAAGACCTACGGCGGTGTCACCGTCTACCGCCCGGTGCCGCCCTTCGTGGCCAAGGTGGCCGATGTGGAACGCATGCAGATGCTGGTCGAGTCACCGTCTCGCACCACCTTGCAGCGCATGCTGGCCGACTGGCTGCCGGCCTTGCACGGCCTGCGCGCGCAGCACAAGGGTCTGATCCGCTGGGCGGTCGACGTGGACCCGCTGGCGATCTGAATCAACCGGCCAGCACACGCTGCATCTGCAGCGCCTCGGCGACGTGCGCCGTGCCGATGGTCTGGGCCTGCGCCAGGTCGGCAATCGTGCGTGCCACCTTCATGCAGCGGTGCAGCCGCCGACCCGACCACGCCAGCCGCTCGGCAGCGCTGCGCAGGAAACGCGCCGCGGCTTCGTCCAGCACGCAGTGGGTGTCGATGCGGCCGGCTTCGAGCTGCGCATTGACCTGGCCCTGGCGCTCGTGCTGCCGCTGTCGTGCAGCCGCCACCCGCTGCGCAACCAGGGCGCTGCTCTCGCCGTCGGGCAGGGCCATCAGCTCGCTGGCGGGTGTGGCCAGCACTTCCACCTGCAGGTCGATGCGGTCCAGCAGCGGGCCCGACAGACGGCCCTGGTAGCGGCCGACCGCTTCCGGTGTGCAGCGGCAGCTGCGGCCCAGCGCCGCCGGTGCGCCCAGCCAGCCGCAGGGGCAGGGGTTCATGGCAGCGATGAGCTGGAAACGCGCCGGAAACTGCGCCTGCCGCGCTGCGCGGCTGATGGTGATGCGGCCGGTTTCCAGCGGCTCGCGCAGTGCTTCGAGCGCGGCGCGCGGAAATTCGGGTGTCTCGTCCAGGAAGAGCACACCGCCGTGGGCCAGCGAGATTTCGCCCGGCCGCGGCGGCGAACCGCCGCCCACCAGCGCCACGGCGCTGGCCGTGTGGTGGGGCGCTCGGGCCGGTCGCAGGCCCAGCGGCACCGTGTCGTCTTCCGTGTGGCCCAGGCCGCGCAGCGCGGCGCTGGCCAGCGCGTCGTCTTCGTCCAGCGGCGGCAGCAGGCCGGGCAGGCGCTGCGCCAGCATCGACTTGCCGGTGCCTGGCGGGCCTACCAGCAGCAGGCTGTGGCCGCCCGCGGCGGCAATCTCGAGCGCGCGTTTGGCGCCGGCCTGGCCTTTCACGTCGCGCAGGTCGGGGCCCGCCTGGGTTGGCAGACGGGCCAAGGCGAGCGCAGCGGGCAAGGGCTCTGCCGCATCGCCGGGCAGCAGCGACGCCACCACCTCGGCCAGGGTCGCGGCCTCGCGCACGTCCAGGCCGCCGACCTGCGCCGCCGTGCGTGCGCTGGCCAGTGGCAGCACCAGCGTGCGGCCGGCACCACCCTGACGCAGCGCCAGGGCCAGGGCCAACGCACCACGCACGGGCCTGAGCTCGCCGGCCAATGACAGCTCGCCGGCGAACTCGCAGCCCGCCAGTCGGTTGGCGTCCAGTTGCCCGGCGGCGGCCAGGATGCCCAGCGCGATGGGCAGGTCGAAGCGCCCACTTTCCTTCGGCAGATCGGCCGGCGCCAGGTTGACCGTGATGCGTTTGTTGTGCGGAAAGGCAAAACCGCTCTGCTGCAGCGCGGCGCGCACCCGTTCACGCGACTCCTTGACCTCGGTATCGGCCAAGCCCACCAGTGTGAAGCTCGGCAGGCCGTTGGCCAGCTGCACTTCCACGTGCACCGGTGGTGCATCCAGGCCGACCAGCGAGCGACTCATGACCACCGACAGCGACATCGTGCCGTTTCCTCCTGCAGCCATTCTCGGCAGCAGGTCTGGCCGGCGCAGCGCACCATGCGGGTGCACCCGATCGGGGCGCCCCTTTTGGGTGCAGCTTTCATGCTGCACTGCCGCAAAGTTGCACCGAAAGGTGGGATATCCAAGCGGCGCGCCCCGTGGCAAGTGCGCCGAGCCTTTGGCACAGAACCTGCAAACCCGATGACAAACAGCGATTTGTCGTCACCGGAGCTCCTGCATGAAACTTTCCGCCCTTGGCCTGGCCAGCATCGTGGCCTTGGCCACCCTGCCCAGCGCTGCCTACGCCCAACTGGCCTTCAACGTGGGCGCCGTCAGCGACTACCGCTACCGCGGCATTTCGCAGACCCGCCTGAAGCCCGCCGTGCAAGGTGGCGTGGACTTCGCCGCCGGTGGCCTGTATGTCGGCGCCTGGGCTTCGTCCATCAAGTGGATCAAGGACGCCGGTGGTGACGCCGATGTCGAAGTCGACCTCTACGGCGGCTACAAGGGCGAAGCCGCGGGCCTGAGCTACGACGTGGGCGTGCTGACCTACCAGTACCCCAGCAACAAGCTGGCCGTCAGCGCCAACACCACCGAGATCTACGGTGCGCTGACCTTCGGCCCCGTCACCGGCAAGTACTCACACGCCGTGACCAACACCTTCGGCGCACCGGACAGCAAAAACTCGTACTACCTCGACCTGTCGGCCACCTTCGACCTGGGCTTTGCTTCTTTCACGCCGCACGTGGGCTACCAGAAGTACAAGGGCCCGGTCGCCGGCGTCGCCAGCTACACCGACTACGCCTTGACGCTGTCGCGCGACTTCAACGGCCTGGTGGTCAGCGCAGCCATCGTCGGCACCGACGCCGACAAGGGCTTCTACTCGTCGCCGGTCAACGGCAAGGAACTTGGCAAGGCCGGCGTGGTGCTCGGCGTCAAGTACAACTTTTGAACCCCCAGGAGACCGGACCATGAAGATGGTGACAGCCATCGTCAAGCCCTTCAAGCTTGATGAAGTGCGTGAAGCGTTGAGCGGCATCGGCGTTCAGGGCATCACGGTGACCGAAGTCAAAGGCTTCGGCCGCCAGAAGGGCCACACCGAGCTGTACCGCGGTGCGGAGTACGTGGTCGACTTCCTGCCGAAGGTGAAGATCGAAGCCGCCGTGGACGACAGCATCGTCGACCGTGTCATCGAGGCCATCGAGGCGTCGGCGCGCACCGGCAAGATCGGTGACGGCAAGATCTTCGTCACCACGCTCGAACAGGTCGTGCGCATCCGCACGGGCGAGACCGGCAAGGACGCGCTGTAAAGCGCGCCGCCTCCGAAAGACTATCAACATGAAAAAATTCCTCACCATCCTTGCGACGACCCTCGTCGTCGGCCTGGCCGCGCTGAGCACCGCCGGCGTGGCCACCGCGCAGACCGCCGCGTCGGCGCCTGTCGCTGAAGCCTCGGCGCCTGCGGCCGAGGCATCCGCGCCGGCCGCGGCGCCCATGGCCGCCGAAGCTGCATCGGTGCCCGCGGCTGAAGCTGCACCGGCGCCTTCACCCAACAAGGGCGACGTGAGCTGGATGCTCGTGTCCACCCTGCTCGTCATCATGATGGCCATCCCCGGCCTGGCGCTGTTCTATGGCGGTCTCGTCCGCAGCAAGAACATCCTGTCGGTGCTGATGCAGGTGTTCGTCGTGTTTTCGATGATCGTCGTGCTGTGGGTCGTGTACGGCTACAGCCTGGCCTTCACCGAGGGCAACGCCTTCATCGGCGGGCTCGACCGGCTGTTCCTCAAAGGTGTGTTCGACCCCGCCACCGGCACCTTTGCGATGGGTGCCACCTTCAGCAAGGGCGTGGTCATTCCCGAGATCGTGTTCGTGGCCTTCCAGGCCACCTTCGCGGCCATCACCTGCGGCCTGATCGTGGGCGCCTTCGCCGAACGTGCGAAGTTCAGCGGCGTGCTGCTGTTCATGGTGCTGTGGTTCACCTTCAGCTACACGCCCATCGCACACATGGTCTGGTACTGGATGGGCCCGGACGCTTACACATCGGCGGAAGTGGCTGCCGAGATGAACAACAAGGCCGGCCTGATCTGGCAGTGGGGTGCGCTGGACTTCGCCGGCGGCACCGTGGTGCACATCAACGCCGCCGTGGCGGGCCTGGTGGGTGCGTACATGATGGGCAAGCGCGTGGGCTACGGCAAAGAGCAGATGGCTCCGCACAGCCTGCCTCTGACGATGGTGGGTGCTTCCTTGCTGTGGGTGGGCTGGTTCGGTTTCAACGCCGGTTCTGCCCTGGAAGCGGGCAACAGCGCCGCGCTGGCTTTCCTGAACACGCTGACGGCCACCGCGATGGCGGTGCTGGCCTGGTGTGCCGGTGAAACGCTGCTCAAGGGCAAGGCTTCGATGCTGGGTGCTGCTTCGGGTGCCGTCGCGGGCCTGGTGGCCATCACGCCGGCTGCCGGCAACGTGGGCATCGTCGGTGGTCTGGTCATCGGCGCAGTCGCCGGCTTCGCTTGCTTGTGGGGTGTGGCCGGCCTGAAGAAGATGATGGGCGCCGACGACTCGCTGGACGTGTTCGGCGTGCACGGTGTCGGTGGCATCGTCGGTGCGTTGCTGACCGGTGTCTTCAACACCCAGGCGCTGGGTGGCCCGGGCCTGGTGACCGACTGGGTCACGGTGACGGTGGGCTCCAACGACATCTTCACGCAGGTCTGGATCCAGGCCAAGGCGGTGATGCTGACCATCGTGTGGTCGGGTGTGGTTGCCTTCATCGCCTTCAAGATCGTTGACCTGACGGTGGGCCTGCGTGTGCCGGAAGACGAAGAACGCGAAGGCCTGGACATCACGTCCCACGGCGAAACCGCCTACAACAAGTGATACGCCTGACATCCCCTGGGCTTCGCCTGGGGGATGCAGCCGTATCGTCGGCGCGATCGAACTGACAGGCCTGCGGCCTGCAGCTCATCTTGCCGGAGGGGCCACCTGAGGGTGGCCCCTCTTTCTTGTGGGTGGGGTCGGCTCTATCGTCTGCTGATGCGTGCGGGTCCTGTCGGCATTCTGTTGTTGCTTCTGGGCGCTTGTGGCTCGGGCGGTGGTACTGCGCCGGCGGGGCCACCCGTCACACCACAAGAGGCGCAATGCCAGGCCCTGGGCTGGCAGCGGCTGCTCGTCGACGCAGCGGGGCTGCAGCGCGTGGTGCTGTGGAAGGCACCGGCTTCGGGCTGGTCCAAGGGCGCCGTCGTGGTGATGCACGGCGGCGGTGGACAGCACGCCAACTTCTGCGTCGCCAACGCGTCGATCATCGCGGCTCAGGTGCGTTTCACCGACGCGGCGCTGGCGCAGGGTTTTGCGGTGTTCCTGCCGGACTCGTCCGACCGGGTCACCGATACGCAGGGCCGCCTGTGCGGCAAGGTGTGGGACGACGAAGTGCGCAGCCGGCCCAACCTGGACCTGCCCTTCCTGGAACAGCTGCTCGATGTCACGCTGCCGGGCTTGCGGCCGGCGGGCAGCCGCCGCGACGTTTTCCTGACCGGCCTGTCTTCGGGCGGCTACATGAGCGTGCGCGCGGCCACGCGCTTCGCCGACCGGGTGACCGCCTTTGCCCCGGTGTCCAGCGGCGACCCCTACGGCTGGTTCCGCGACTGCACACCCCGTGCGGGTGACCGGGTCAACGTTTTCGGCGCCGCCTTCGACAACGAAACCCGGCGCCAGATCATCGAGCCCGGCGCCTGCCTGTCAGCCAGCCAGGCGCAAGAGCAGCCCTGGGACGGCGCGACGCTCGCCGCGCGCCCGCCCTGGCGCGCCTTCCATCATGTGCAGGACGGCATCCACGACTTGTCCTGCGTGGACAAGCTGCGGGCCCAGTTGCACTCGCGCGGCTACCCCGAAACGCAGGCCCTGCGACTGGACGGCGGCACACGGTCGGCCGACTGGCATTACTGGCTGGACAGCTACAACCAGCCTCTGCTCGACTTCTTCAGCGCCCAGCTGCGCTGAAGGTTGCGGTGCCTGCAGGCGGGCAGATCCGCCTTGTGGTTCACCGGCAAGACCCCATCTGCCAGAATGGTTCTTCAACTGCCGTACCGCCCGCTGCCATGGTTCCCCACCTCACCACCGCCCTGACCGGGCCCATCAACGAGCTGGAACAGCGTGTGCTGGAATCCATGCCGGCCATCGAGCGCTGGTTCCGCCTGGAGTGGATGGAGCACACACCGCCGTTCTACAGCGCGGTGGACCTGCGCAATGCCGGCTTCAAGCTGGCCCCGGTGGCCACCGACCTGTTTCCGGGCAGCTTCAACCACCTGACCACCGAGATGCTGCCGCTGGCGGTGCAGGCTGCGATGGCAGCCATCGAGAAGATCTGCCCCGAAGCGCGCAACCTGCTGCTGGTTCCCGACGACGACACCAACGACCCGTTTTACATGACCAGCGTCGAAAGGCTGGTGCAGATCTTCACCCAGGCCGGCTTGAACGTGCGCCTGGGCTCGGCCGACGAGTCGATGACTGCGCCCCGCATGCTGCCACTGCCCGATGGTGGCGAGATCATGATCGAGCCGCTCTTGCGCACACGCGGTCGACTGGGCCTGAAAGATTTCGATCCCTGCACGATCCTGCTCAACAACGACCTCGCACAAGGCATTCCGCGCACTTTGCACAACCTGCACGAACAGTACCTGCTGCCGCCGCTGCACGCCGGTTGGACGGTGCGCCGCAAGAGCCGGCACTTCCAGAGCTACGAAGAAGTGGCCAAGAAGTTTGCCAAGCTGCTGGGCATGGACCCGTGGCTCATCAACCCGCTGGGCAGCCCCTGCGGCGAGGTCGACTGCGACAGCCCCGACGGCCTGGACTGCGTGCGCAGCAATGTCGACGCCACGCTCACGAAGGTGCGGCGCAAGTACAAGGAATACGGCATCAACGAACGGCCCTTCGTGGTCGTCAAGGCCGACCACGGCAACCGGGGTCAGGGCATCCTGACCGTGCGCGACGCCAAGGACCTGGAAAGCCCGCAGCAGCTGCGCGAGCGCATGGGCCTGGCCAAGGACGGGCAGGCCATCACCGACGTGCTGATCCAGGAAGGGGTGCCCAGCTACGAGCGCATCCACCGCGCGGTGGCCGAGCCGGTGGTGTGCATGATCGACCGCTACGTGGTGGGCGGTTTCTACCGCGTGCACGCCGAACGCGGCACCGACGAAAACCTGGGCGGCCCGGGCTCCAGCTACGTGCCGCTGGCCTTTGCCGAAAGCAGCCAGCTGCCCAAGGCCGGGGCCAAGCCGGGGGCCAGTGCGCCGAACCGCTTCTACATGTACGGTGTCATCGGTCGCCTGGCGATGCTGGCCGCCGCCTACGAGCTGGAAGCCACCGACCCCGACGCCGAGAACTACGACTGAGGGGCGGTCGACCTGCGAGATCTTGCTCGTGCTGCAGTGCAGCATGAGCGACGATCCAGGCGCACAATCATCGACTTCCGATGAGCGCCGACCCCTCGCACCCCAAGACCGTAGCCCTGGCCGCGCTGACGCTGGCCGCCGTGGGCGTGGTCTACGGCGACATCGGCACCAGCCCGCTGTATGCGCTGAAAGAGGTCTTCGGCCACGGCCGGGTGCCGCTGACACCGGACAACATCATGGGCATCCTGTCGCTGGTGTTCTGGACGCTGACGGTGGTGGTGTCGCTGAAGTACGTGACGCTGATCCTGCGCGCCGACAACAACGGCGAAGGGGGCCTGATCGCGATGCTGGCGCTGGCTTCGCAGGCCGTGAAACACCGGCCCGTGCTGCGCGCGCGGCTGCTGGTGCTGGGCATCTTCGGCACCGCCATCTTCTTTGGCGACGGGGTCATCACCCCGGCCATCAGCGTGCTGTCGGCAGTGGAAGGCCTGGAAGTGGCCGCACCCGGCCTGCACAGTTTCGTGGTCCCCATCACCCTGGCGGTGCTGACGGCCTTGTTTGCCGCGCAGCGTTTTGGCACGGCTGCCGTGGGCCGCTTTTTCGGCCCCATCACGCTGACCTGGTTCGCTGTGCTGGCCGTGTTGGGCGTCGTGCACATTGCCGACAACCCGCAGGTGCTGCAGGCCCTGTCGCCGCACTGGGCCCTGGCGTTTGTGTGGGCCCAGCCCGGCGTGGCCTTCGTGGCGCTGGGTGCGGTGGTGCTGTGTGTGACAGGCGCCGAGGCGCTGTACGCCGACCTGGGCCACTTCGGCAAGAAGCCCATTCGCCTGGCCTGGTTGCTGGTGGTGATGCCGGCCTTGCTGCTGAACTACTTCGGACAGGGTGCGATGCTGCTGCTGGAGCCGCAGAACGTGAAAAACCCGTTCTACGAAATGGCGCCGGCCTGGGCCTTGTACCCGCTGATCGTGCTGGCCACGGCGGCCACCGTCATTGCCTCGCAGGCGCTGATCACGGCGGCCTTCTCGGTCACGAAGCAGGCCGTGCAGCTGGGGTACATCCCGCGCCTGCGGCTGATGCACACCAGCGAGCGCGAGACGGGCCAGATCTACGTGCCCTTCGTCAACTGGGCGCTGTACGTGTGCGTGGTGTTTGCCGTGGTGGTGTTCGGCAGCAGCAGCGCGCTGGCCTCGGCCTACGGCGTGGCCGTGACGATCGACATGACCATCACCACCGTGATGACCTTCTTCGTCATCCGCTACGCGTGGAAACTGCCGCTGGCCCTGTGCATCGCGGCCACCGGCTTTTTCTTTGTCGTCGACGTCGTGTTTTTTGCGGCCAACGTGGTGAAGGTGCGCGACGGTGGCTGGTTCCCGCTGCTCATCGGCGCCGGCATGTTCACGCTGATGGTGACCTGGAAGTCCGGCCGGCGTTTGCTGGCGACCCGGCTGCGTGCCGACTCGGTTGAACTGGAGCCTTTCCTCGAGTCGGTGTTCATCAGCCCGCCGCTGCGGGTGTCGGGCACCGCGGTGTTCCTGAGTGCCGAGTCCGGTTCCACCCCGTTTGCGCTGCTGCACAACCTGAAGCACAACAAGGTGCTGCACGAGCAGAACCTGTTTGTGACCGTGCTGCACCACGAAGTGCCGTGGATCGCCATTGACCGCCGGTGCGAGATCGAATCACTGGGCCACGATTGCTGGAAGGTGACACTTCACTTCGGCTTCAAGAACGACCCCGACGTGCCCGAAGCGCTGAAGCTGCTGCAAGGCCACGGTGTGCAGCTCGACGACATGGAGACCAGCTACTTCCTGAGCCGCGACACCGTCATCCCCACCTTCGGCGGCGGCATGGCGATGTGGCGCGAAAAGCTGTTTGCCAGCATGCACCGCAACGCCGCCGGGGCAGCCGACTTCCTGAACCTGCCGACGAACCGGATCGTCGAGCTGGGCACAAAAATCGAAATCTAGCCGCCGTCAGGCGGCCAGCAGCGCGCTGAACAGCGGATCGTGTCGTGTGCGCGGGCGGTAGGTGCCCAGCCGCCGTGCGATTTCTGCGATGTGGGCGGGTGTCGTGCCGCAGCAGCCGCCAGCGATGTTCAGGAAACCCGAGCGGGCGAACTCTTCCATCAGGCCGCCGGTCACTTCAGGGGTTTCGTCGAAACCGGTGTCGCTCATCGGGTTGGGCAGGCCGGCATTCGGGTAGCAACTGACGTAGGTGTCGGCCGCCACCTTGGACAGCTCTTCGATGTAAGGCCGCATCACCGCTGCACCCAGCGCGCAGTTCAGGCCGATGGCCAACGGCCGCGCGTGGCGCACCGAATGCCAGAAGGCGGCCACCGTCTGGCCGCTCAGGATGCGGCCCGAGGCGTCGGTGACGGTGCCGCTGATGATGACCGGCAGGCGTTCGCCGCTGTCTTCCATCAACTCGTCCAGCGCAAAGATCGCGGCCTTGGCGTTGAGCGTGTCGAAGATGGTTTCCACCAGGAAGAGGTCGCAGCCGCCTTCGAGCAGGCCCTCGGCCTGTTCGCGGTAGGCGTCACGCAGCTGGTCGAAGCTGACGTTGCGGGCGCCGGGGTCGTTGACGTCGGGGCTGATGCTGGCCGTGCGCGGGGTGGGGCCCAGCGCGCCGGCCACCAGGCGGGGTTTGTCGGGTGTGCTGTACTCGTCGGCGGCACTGCGGGCCACCCGGGCCGCCGCCACGTTCATCTCTCGGGCGATGTGGGAGAGGCCGTAGTCTTCCTGCGCGATGCTGGTGGCGCCGAAGGTGTTGCTTTCGATGATGTCCGCACCGGCGGCCAGGTACTGGCAGTGGATCTCGCGGATGACGTCGGGCCGGGTCATCACGAGCAGGTCGTTGTTGCCTTTCAGGTCTTTGCCGTGGTCGGCAAAGCGGGTCGACCGGAAGTCGGCTTCGCCGAGGCGGTAACGCTGGATCATCGTGCCCATGGCGCCGTCGATGATGGCGATGCGCTGCTGCAGAATCGTGGGCAGGGCGGCCCCGCGTGTGTAGGCATGCCGGGCAGCACGCTGTGCAGGCTTGGCATCGGTGCCGGTCGTTTGGGTATCAGCGTTCATCGTCCGATTGTAGGAAGCCCGTCAAGCCCCCGCGCATGAAACATCTCACCCCCCGCGAGACCTGGCAGTTCCTTCAGGAACACCCCGACGCCCTGTTCGTGGACGTGCGCATGGAAATCGAATACCTCTACGTGGGCCATCCGCCCGGGGTGGTGCACATCCCGTGGTACGAGTACCCCGAGATGCAGGCTCACCCAGAAGCCTTCGTGCAGCAGGTGCAGCGCGAAGGTGGCCGGCCGGACAAGCCGGTGGTGCTGCTCTGCCGTTCAGGCAAACGCACCGTGGACGCAGGACAGGCACTGGAGGCTGCAGGTTTCCAGCACGTGGTGAACGTGCTGCATGGCTTCGAAGGCGAGCTCGACGAACACTTCCAGCGTGGCCGCCTCAACGGCTGGCGGCACGACGGCCTGCCCTGGGAGCAGTTGTAGCGCTGGCGAACGAAGTGAGCTGGGGGCCTGTTTCGAATCCGGGTCTCCCGGTTCGAAACGCACCCCCTCGGGGGGCGCGAACGAAGTGAGCTGGGGGCTCCTACAACGCGCGGTACTTGCGCCGCCGCTTGCGGCGCTTGGGCATGTTCAGTTCGACGGCACCACGGCGGCTGCGGCGTCGTTCGCCGCTGTTGCGCAAGAAGACGTCGAGCGACATCACGGCCATCAGCGTGGGCACCAGGGCGCCGGCCACCAGGCACAGCCAGGTCGAGCTGGCTTCGCGCTGGTAGATCGAGCCCACCTGCCCTTGCAGCCCGATGGCGCCAACCACCACTTCCTGACCGGTCAGCAGCGTGACCGTGAGCAGGGCGGCCGCGCCCACGCGCCACAAGGTCTTGCGCGCGCCGTCGCTGCTGGCATCGGAATAGGCCAGCCACAAGGAAGCCACGAAGCCCAGCAGTTGCAGCGCGCCGGCAGCACCCAGCAGCGGAAAGTTCCAGCGGATGCCCGGCCGCAGCCCGGCGGCCAGGATCCAGCCCACCTGCACCGCCAGTGCCACCAGTGTCAGCAAGAGCCCGGCCCCCAGCAGCGCCAGCCAGTTCTGGCGTTTGACCAGCCACCAGGCGGGCAACAGGCACAGCAGCGGCGGCAACAGCACCAAGGCCGGCAACATGATCCAGCGGTAGCCCAGCGCAAAGGGCAAGGCCTCGGCGGACAGGGCCAGCACCATGGCACTGGACATGCCCAGGCCCAGCGCACTGCCTGCCACGAGCACCGGCCCGACGTTCTGGCGCCAACCCTCGTTGCCCTGGGCGCGTCGAATCCATGCCACAAAAAGATGGGTGGCCAGCAGCACCACGACGGCAGCCATCGCCCACAGCAGCAGCGAAGAGTCCCCGGTGGGCGTCATGAAGGGTGAAGGGAAGTCGGTGTCACGAAAGACGGATCATCTCATTCGAAGACCCCGTGTCCAGGGCATCCGGCCTCGCTCCAATAGGGGAAAAAGTCGCTGCAATGGCCCCTAATTTGCGACAAACGGGTGAATCAGCCGGGTGCGGCAGGGTCCAGCGGCATCGAAGCCGTGGCTTGAAAGAGAGAAGGGCTGAAGGCCGATCCGGCCACATCGCCATCGCCTTCGGCCCACAAGGCCAGTGATGCGGCAGTCATGGGCCTGGCAAACAGGTAGCCCTGCAGTTCGTCGCAGCCCAGGCGCAGCAGTTCATCGCGCTGGGACTCGGTTTCCACGCCTTCAGCCACCACGCGCAGATGCAGCGAGTGCGCCATCTGCACGATGGCACGCACGATGCTGTTGCTGCCACCCGCGCCCGAGGCGTCGCCGTCCAGGTCGGCCACGAAGGCACGGTCGATCTTCAACTCGGCTGCTGGCAGGCGGCGCAAGGTGGCCAGGCTGGAGTGTCCGGTGCCGAAGTCGTCGATGGACACGTGCAGGCCGGCCTTGCGCAGGCGCTCGAAGGCTTGGCGTGTGATGGCCGTGTCTTCCATGGCCACCGATTCGGTGATTTCGCAGGTCAGGCGGCCGGGCGGAATGTGGTGGCGCAGCAGCGAGGCTTCGATCTGCTCCACCAGGTCTTCGCGGCGCAACTGGTGGCCCGAGATATTCACCGCAATGCGCATGCGCAAGCCGGCTTCGCGCCACTGCGCGGCCTGACGGCAGGCTTCTTCGATGACCCACAGGCCGATGTCGGCGATCAGGCCGTGCCTTTCGGCCAAGGGCACGAAGACCATGGGGCTGATCATGCCGCGCCTGGGGTGCTGCCAGCGCAGCAGCGCCTCGGCGGCGGTGATCTGCAAGGTCTTGGCGTCGATCTTGGGCTGGTAGTACAGCTGCAGTTCATGGCGGGCCAAGGCCTGACGCAGGTCCTGCAGCAGGTCGGCCTGCTCGCGCGAGTTCACGCCCATCGCCGGGTCGTACAGCGCGTGGCCACCGCCGCCTCCGTGTTTGACGGCGCGCATCGCCAGCGCCGCATTGCCCAGCAGCCGGGGGCGCGAGCCATGGTCCGGGTAACAGGCAATGCCGATCGATGCGCTCAACTGCAGTGTCAGCGCCTCGACCTGGAAGGCCTGCGACAGGACGGTTTGCACCTCGAGGGCCTGCGCCATGGCCGCCTGTTGGTCGGCCCGCAGCAGCATCACGAACTCGTCGCCGGAGACTCGCGCGACGTCGTGGCCCTGGGCCACGTGGCCGGCCAGCCGCTGGCCAACGGCAACGAGCAACCCGTCTCCCACACGCAGGCCATAGGACTCGTTGATGCTGCGGAAGCTGTCCAGGCCCACGTACAGCAAAGACAGGTGACCCTGGCACTGATCGGTACGGGCCACTTCGGCTTCCAGCCGGGACTCGAATTCGGCGCGCGACACCAGGCCAGTCAACGGATCGTGGATCTGCATCTCCGAGATCTGGGCACTGGCTGCATGCAGCCGTGAACGCAGGCTCTGGCGACTGCGGGCCAGGCGCAGCAGATGCACCGAGGCCACCGCCAGCGCGGCGACGCACACCAGCAATGCCCACACCAGCGGATCGCCCATGACAAGCGTCCCGCTTTCTGATCCAGATGACCCCATGCGGAACATATCGGCGCCGCCGCCGTGCCCTTGAGTCGCCCCCTGTCGGGGCAACTGCCCGGCTCAGGTCTTGAAACCGATGCCGCGCCGCTGGCGCACCTCGGGTTTGACGCGGTGCTCAGCTTCCAGTTGGGAAAGAAAAGCATCCGGATCGAAGGTTTCGCCCAGGATGTCGACCTGCCGCTGCACCGCGGCAAAGTCGCCCGGCACCAACTGGTCCAGCGCAGCCAGTCGCGCCGCCCTTTCGGCCGTCATCTGCGTGCTGTCGCCGCCCAGCGCTTCGGTCGTGAACATGTGCACACGCTGCGCGGCCGTCAGCGGGTGGAAGCGGATCTTGAAGGTGAAGCGGCGCAACGCGGCTTCGTCCAGTTCGTTGAACAGGTTGGTGGTGCAGATGAAGATGCCGGCAAAACGCTCCATGCCCTGCAGCATCTCGTTGACCTCGGTGACTTCGTAGTTGCGTTCGGCCAGGCGGCGGCTGCGCAGGAAGCTGTCGGCTTCGTCCAGCAGCAGCACAGCGTTTTCGTTGCCGGCTTCTTCGAACATGCGGGCCATGTTCTGTTCGGTTTCGCCCACGAACTTGCTGGCGATGTCGCTGGTCTGGCGGACCATCAAGGGTCGCTGCAGGGCGCTGGCGATGTGCTCGGCCAGTGCGGTCTTGCCGGTGCCGGGGGCGCCGTGGAAACACAAGGTGCTGCCTTTTTGAAGGTCGCCACGCCGCTGCAGCGCCTGCACGATGCGCGGCACTTCAAAGCGCGACTCGATGTTCAACAGCGACAGGTCGTAGTCGGTGACCACCACCCGCGCACCGCGTTCGCTGCGCGTGGCACCCAGCGCCTTGTCGGCATTGCCCAGCTGCCTTTCGATCAGCGCTTCGAAGCGGTGTGCATCCGCAGCCTCGGGCTGCGCCAACCGGGCAAACCGCACGGCCGTGCGGATTTGCGCCGGTGTCAGCGAACGCCGCTCGGCCAGCTTGGCCGCAAAACCTTCGCTCACCGTGGCGCCAGCCAGCGCACGCGTGACCAGGCCCTCGCGAGCGCCCGGCGGCGGGCTCTTCAACAGCAGGTGGTACTGAAAACGGCGGCGAAAGGCCGGGTCGATCTGCTCGATGCGGTTGGTGACCCAGATCACCGGCACCGGATTCGTTTCCAGGATCTGGTTGACCCAGGCCTTGCCGCTGACGCTGCTGCTCAGGCCGCCGGCACTGGCGTCGCTGCTGTCCAGCCGCGCCATCAGCTGCGCGGCTTCGCTGCTGATGGGCGGGAACACGTCTTCCACTTCGTCGAAGAGCAGCGCCACGTCGGGGCTGCCTTTCAGGAACACCTGGCTGATCTGCAGGCTGCGGTAGCGGTCGCGGCCGCTCAGGCTGTTGCCGTCGCGGTCGGCGTTTTCCACCTCGTACAGGTTCAGGCCGGCGGCCGCGGCGCAGACCTTGGCCAGCTCGGTCTTGCCGGTGCCCGGCGGGCCGTACAGCAGCACATTGACACCGGCTTCCTTGCGCTGCGTGGCGTTGCGCAGCAGTGAAGTCATGACCTGCACGTCGTCGTCGACAAAGGCAAAGTCGCCGGGCTGCAGCTCGCTCTTGGGTACCGGGCGTGTGAACACCGCCATCAACTCGCCGGGTGCGCGGTACTCGCGCATCAGCACCGGCGGCAGCTGTTCGCTGACCTTCATCAGGTCGGCCAGGTCGGTGATGTTCTGCTCGGAGATCAGGTTCTCGATCATGCCGATGCGTTCCAGCCGCGAACCGGCACGCAGCGCCTCGGCCACTTCACCGGCTTCGACACCGGCCACGGCCGCCAGCGCGGCATAGGCTTCCTGGGCGTTGCTGACCTTGAACTCGACCAGCAGGCCGCGCAGGTCACGCTGGTAACGCGCCAGCGTGCCGTACAGCAGCAGCGCCCGTTCAGCGGGGTTCAGCTGCAGCAGGCCGGCCAGCGAATCGATGTTCTTCTGGACCAGCGTGCTTTCTTTTTTCAGCCGCCGCGCCAGCCAGTCGCAGGTGGTGGCCAGCACGGTGAGCAGGTCTTTCGGCGCGTCCTTGATGTATTCGTCGATGTAGAAGAAGAGCGTGCCTTCTTCGTAGGGGCCGCGCCAGGGGCCGTGTTTGTCCAGAAAGGCCTGGTCGGACAGTGCTTCGTGCCCCTTCCACTGCGGGTTGCCCTTGCATCGCTGCTGCAGAAATCCGCGCACGCGGGCCAGCACCGGCACCGGCCACACCAGGTGCCGGCCGACCAGCGACAGCAGGCTGTTCCAGTCGCGCCGCAGGTTGAAACGGCCGGCCTGGTGCAGCGTGAGCGTGAGCACGAAGTGCGAACACAGCGTGTCCATCACCGGGGCTTCAGCCAGGCCGGGCGACAGCAGACAACGCGAATCGGCAAACGCTCGGGCCATGGGCCTTCCTTGCTGGGCAGTCGGGTTCAGCCGGCGCGCCACGCGGCCTTGCAGGCTGGGATGGCGTTGATCTTGGCCCAGCATTGCACACCCGACAAGCCCCGCTGCGGTTGGCGGGCACTGCCCGTCAGCGCGCGGTCAATGCCGCATCAGTGCAGAACAACCGGTTGCTGAGCCAGCACCGTGAAGCCGGCGATGAACTCGTCCAGCTTCTCTTCGCTGGGGCCCGCCTGCACCAGGGCTTCCACGCCGCGCTGGAAGTGGTCGGCCACGGCGCCCTGCAGATAGATCTCTTTGCCGGCCAGCTTGTCGACGATTTCGAAGCCACCTTGTGCGGCTGGCGTGTCGGTGCCACCGGCCCGGTCGGCTGGTGCGAGAAACTGAACGACGACAAAACTGTCCGAGTTGTAGAGCATCTGCATCGGTGAACCTCCAGACCCTGGACTTGGGGCGCAGGTGCGGTCATTTCAAGTCCAACTTCAAGGACTCTGCAGGGATATCAGCCGGAACTCGCTGCCTTCACCCGTGGCGCGCACACGCAGCAGGGCCTGCACGGGCAGGTGGTGGCGCGCGGGGTCCAGCCACACCTGCACCTGGGTGTCGTAGGGGCGGCGTGGCTCACGTGTCAGGTGCACGGCATCCTCGATGCGGCCCACGGGCAGGTCCAGTGCGCCGATGCCCTGCACGGCAAAGGTCCAGACCTCGGCATCGCCGCGGGTGCCCACGACCCAGATCGAAACCTGGGCATCGGCCACTGCCAGCGCGGGGTTGGCAGACAGCACCGCGGCCAGTTGCACCATCCAGCTCAGGCGGTCCTGGCCACCGGGCACCAGGGTGTATTCGATGCGGGGCCCGCTGAAGGTGACACGGCCGCTGTCGCGCTGGAAGTTGGCGGCCCGCACCTCGCGCCCGCGGCGGTTTTCGGTGTAGCGCACGGGTGCGAGGCCGGCGGTGTCGAAGCCGCCCTGGCTGGTCCAGCCCAGGCCTGGCGCGCCCGCGGTCTGGCTGTTCAGGTTCAAGCGGTAGTGATCCCCTGCGGGCTGCCAGTCGAGCTGCGCTTCGCCGTGCGCGGCACCGCGGCGGAACTCGAAGTGCAGTGTGCTGGCGGGTGGCAGGCGGGTGGTATAGACCGGCACCGCCTGGCCCCCGGTTTCGGCAGGTGTTTCACTGGCGTGGTCAGGTGCCGGTGGGGCTGGGGCGACAGCCTGCGGGCTTTCTAAGCTGGCGGGGCTTGTTTTCGCGCGCGCCTGCACAGGGCTGGAACGGGTCGAAGGTGGCCGTGCGGCCGGCAGGGGTGGTGTCGCCGGCTCGGCAACCGCCACAGCGGGTGTGTGGGCAATCTGCCGCACCTGCACCGCCTGAGCCGCCTGTATCGGCTCGGCCTGCCAGCCCGGCCCGGCGCCAGGTGCCAGCCCGCGCAGCAGGGCCAGGTGCAGCGCCACCACCAGGGCTGCCACCGCCAGGGCGCCGCGCCGGCGCGGTGGCACCGATCTACTCCAGGCAGAGGGCATTCTTGCAGCGGCGCTCACCCCACAATAGTGCCATCGCCCTGTTCTCCGTGCTGCGCCTTGGCGCGCCTTTGCCCCGAATGAAACTTGCCACCCTCAAGGACGGCTCGCGTGATGGCCTGCTGGCCGTCGTGTCACGCGACATGGTCAGCGCCCACTTCGCCACCGGCATTGCCACCACGATGCAGCAGGTGCTGGACGACTGGAATTTCGTCTCGCCTCAACTCGAAGACCTGTACGCCACGCTGAACGGCGGCAAGGCCCGCCACGCCTTCAACTTCGAAGCCCGCCACTGCATGGCGCCGCTGCCACGTGCCTTTCAATGGGCCGACGGATCCGCCTACCTGAACCACGTGGAACTGGTGCGCAAGGCCCGCGGTGCCGAAGTGCCCGTCAGCTTCTACGAAGACCCGCTGATGTACCAGGGCGGCAGCGACGACTTCCTGGGCCCTTGCGACGATGCCGTGTTCGGCAGCACCGACTGGGGCATCGACTTCGAAAGCGAAGTGGCTGTCGTCACCGGCGACGTGGAGATCGGCACCGCGCCCGAGGCTGCGCTCGAATCGGTGCGCCTGCTGATGCTGGTCAACGACTGGAGCCTGCGCAACCTGATCCCGGCCGAACTGGCCAAGGGTTTCGGTTTCCTGCAAAGCAAACCGGCCACCGCCTTCAGCCCGGTGGCCGTCACGACCGACGAGCTGGGCCCCGCCTGGCAGGGTGGCCGCGTGCACCTGACGCTGCAGAGTGTGTGGAACGGCCGCCAGGTGGGATCGACGAACGCCGGCCCGGAAATGACCTTCCACTTCGGCCAGCTCATCGCGCACCTGGCCAAGACGCGGCGGCTCAGAAGCGGCAGCATTGTGGGCAGCGGTACGGTCAGCAACAAGGACTGGGCTCAAGGCTATTCGTGCGTGGCCGAAAAACGGGCCATCGAAACCATCGAGAGCGGCTCGCCGCAGACCGCCTTCATGCAGTTCGGCGACACCATCCGCATCGACATGCTGGGCCCCGACGGCCAAAGCATCTTTGGCGCCATCGACCAGCGTGTGGCCGCCTTGCCCTCGGCTGGGCCGGCCTGACCGATACCGGCCAAGCACATGGGCGACCTGCCGGGCTGGCTGAAGCACACCACCGTCTGGCTCCTGCTGGGCGTGGGCCTGTTTGTCGGCGTGCAGTCCTGGCAGGCGCAGCAGCAGGCGACGCGTTTTGTGGTGGACGGGCAGACGCTGGAGATCCGCCGCAGCGGCGACGGCCATTACCACTGGACGGGTCGCATCGGTGGCCGCGAGATTGAATTCCTGGTCGACACCGGCGCCACCGGCACCGCCATCCCGGCTGCCCTGGCGCGTGAGCTCGGGCTGCCGGTGGTGGGCACACTGCAGTCCAACACCGCGGGTGGCGTGGTGACCGGCCAGCTGGTGGTCGGTGACCTGCAACTGGACGGCGGTGTGCAGGTCGATCGCCTGCGCATGGCGGCGCTGCCCAAGCTGTCTTCGCCGCTGCTGGGCATGGACGTGCTCGGCCGCCTTCGCTGGCAGCAGGACGCCGGTGTCCTGCGCATCGAACTGCAAGGGAGCAGGCCTTGAAGCTGCCGACATTCTGGAAGGGCGGCTGCCTGGCGCTGTGCCTGGCCACGGCCGTGGGTGGAGCCAGTGCCTCGCAAGCCGGTGCACCGCTGTCCAGCACCGAACGCACGGTCTGCCCGCCAGCCTTGCCCACGCAGGCCGACAACGGCGCCCCACCCCGAGACCGTGGCCTCTTGTGGCGCGCCACGCGTGACGGCCGCACCGTCTACCTGTTTGGCACGCTGCACGTGGGCAAGCCCAATTGGCGCAAGCTGGGGCCCATCACCAGTGCGGCGCTTCGCAACAGCGACGTGCTGGCGCTCGAGGTCGACCCGAACGACCCAGAATTGCTTCAGGCCATGGCCGACACCCGCCCGCCGCAACCCTTGCCCGAGCCGCTGCAGCAGCGTCTGACACGCGCCTTCGAACGTGCCTGCCTGGCCACCGAAGCACTGGCCACGCTGCACCCGGTGCTGCAGGCCACCACGCTGACGGTGATGGAAGCCCGCTGGCTGGGCATGGACGCCACCTACGCCATGGAACAGGTGCTGTCGGCACAGGTGCGCCAACTGGGCCGCCGCGTGGTGGCGCTGGAGTCGGCGGTGACGCAGGTCCAGGCCCTGGTGCCCGAAGACGAGGCCGAAGCCCGGACGCTGCTGGACCAGAGCCTGCTGCAGCTGGAAGACCGCAGTGCGCGCCGCGTGCTGGACAAGCTGGCGCTGGCCTGGGAACGGGGTGACGTGGCCGCGCTGGAAGACTATGCCCACTGGTGCGAGTGCGCCGCCGATGAAGCCGACCGCGCTTCCTTGCGCAAGCTCAACGACGAACGCAACGGTCCGCTGGCCGACCGCATCGAAAGCCAACACAAACAGGGAAAGCGGGTTTTTGCGGCCGTCGGCGCGCTGCACATGACCGGCCCGCAGGCGCTGCCGCTGCTGCTGGCGCAACGCGGATTCAAGGTCGAGCGGGTGGTCTTCCGGCGCTGAACTCCGTGCGGGCTGGGCGCACAATGGCGCGCAGCAGGCAACTGCACCGCAAGCACCGGCAAGCCCTGTCGGCGCGACAAGAGGAGACCCGCAATGACGGCTGTCAACGACCTGGCGCGCATGGTGCCTGGCTTCGAATTCCTGCAAGGCCTGATGAAAAATGCCGGCGCCGGCATTCCCGGCATGGGCCAGTGGATCGCGCCGACGCTGAACCCCGAAGAGCTGGAAAAGCGCATCCAGGAACTGAAGACCGTGCACTTCTGGCTGGAACAGAACGCCAAGCTGCTGGCCACCACGATCCAGGCCCTGGAAGTGCAGCGCATGACGCTGTCGACCTTGCAGTCGATGAACCTGCCGCTGGCCGACCTGGGCGAAGCGCTGAAGATCCGCATGCCCACGCTGGCGCCGCGCGAAGAGGCCGAGGTGCCGCCACCTGCGCCACCGCCTGCTCCTGCACCCGCTGCGGCTGCGGCCCCGGCCCCGGCTCCCGCCCCGGCGACCCCCGCGCCACCGGCTGTCGACCCCATGCAGTGGTGGGGCGCGCTGACCCAGCAGTTCACCGAACTGGCGACCCAGGCCGTGAAGGACAGTGCGGCCGGTGCCCTGGTGAAGGGTTCGATGGACAGCGCAGCCGGCGCGCTGAAGAAGGCGACGGCTGCGCCGGCCAAGGCGACCCGTGCCGCCAAGGCGGCCAAGGCCCCGGCGGCGCGCAAGCGCAGCCGCTAGCCACCACGCGGTCGCGCCATGCAGGGTTTTCTGGTCGGCCACGCCACGCACCCGGACTGGCGCGCGGCGCTGGCACTGGTGGCAGCGCAGCTGCAGACCACCGGCGACGCGCACGAAGCCAGCGCGGCCGGGCCCTTGACGCTGGGCATCGTCTACTTCAGCGACCACTACGCCGCCCATGCCCAGGCACTGTACGAAGCCTTGCGCCAGCAGTGGCCCGGTGTGTCGTGGGTGGGCAGCGTGGGCGTGGGCGTGGCGGCTTCGGGTGTCGAGTACTTCGACGAACCGGCGCTGGTGGTCATGCTCACCTCGTTGCCGCGCGGACGTTTTGAGGTCTTTTCGGGCGCTCGCAAGCTGCAGTCTTTCGAGGCGTTCAGCGCCCTGGTGCATGCCGACCCCGGCACGCCCGACCTGGCCGAGCTCATCGTCGAAATGAGCGACCGCACGGCGTCGGGCTACCTGTTCGGCGGCCTGGCGTCTTCACGCGGCGCCACCTCGCACATCGCCGATGGTGTCTGGCAAGGTGGCCTGTCGGGTGTGGCCTTCACACGCGACGTGGCGCTGATCTCACGTGTCACCCAGGGCAGCCAGCCGCTGGGGCCCACCCGCACCATCACGGCCTGTGATCGAAACGTGGTCACCCAACTCGACGGCCAGCCGGCTTTGCAGGCCCTGCTGTCCGACCTGGGCCTGCAAGACCTGGAAGACCCGCGCCAGGCGGTGTCGCGCCTGCGTGCCACGCTGGTGGGGCTGACCGACGAACACGACACCGCGCTGGCCCGCGGCGGCCAGTTCGGCCCCGACACCCGTGTCCGCCACCTGATCGGTGTCGACCCGGCGCAGCAGGCCGTGGCGGTGTCGGAACTGCTGCAGCCCGGCATGAAGCTGGCCTTCTGCCAGCGCGATGTGGCGGCGGCGCGGCGCGACCTGGTGCGCATCTGCAGCGAAATCCGCGACGAGGTCGAGTCCCACGCCGAATCGGCCGTGCCGGGCGCCGGGGCCGCGGCAGCCACACCGGGTGATGCGGCGGGGCAGATCCTGGGCGCCATCTACGTCAGCTGCTCGGGCCGCGGAGGTCCGCACTTCGGCGGGCCGTCGGCCGAGTTGAAGATCGTGCAACACGCGCTGGGCGACGTGCCGCTGGTCGGTTTTTTTGCCGGCGGCGAAATTGCCCGACACCACCTGTATGGCTACACCGGCGTGCTGACGGTCTTTACCGCCGGCCATGCCGCTTGAACCGGGCCATCGTAAAGTCCCACCCACGTCGCGACTTGCCTGCGGCGCCCGAGGAACTCACCATGAACGCGCCTGCTGCTGCCACCTTGCTGGCGGCACCGTCCAGCGAAGCCCGCAGCACCGAAAGAGCCGCCCGTCAGGCCGAAGTGGTGGCCGCGCTGGCGCCGCTCTTGCCCGGTCATGCGCTGCTGTGGCATGGCGAAGACACCGTGCCCTACGAATGTGACGGCCTGACCGCCTACCGCCAGCTGCCCTTGCTGGTGGCCTTGCCCGAAACCGAAGCCCAGGTGGCCGCCGTGCTGAAGGCCTGCCACGCGCTGCAGGTGCCTGTGGTGGCACGGGGCGCGGGTACCGGCCTGAGCGGCGGCGCGATGCCGCACCCTTTGGGCGTCACGCTCAGCCTGGCCAAGTTCAACAAGATCGTCATGATCGACCGCCTGGCGCGCACCGCCACCGTGCAGTGCGGCGTGCGCAACCTGGCCATCAGCGAGGCCGCCGCGCCTTATGGTCTGTATTACGCACCCGACCCCAGCAGCCAGATCGCCTGCACCATCGGCGGCAACGTGGCCGAAAACTCCGGCGGTGTGCACTGCCTGAAGTACGGCCTGACCTTGCACAACGTGCTGCGGGTGCGCGGTTTCACGGCGACGGGCGAGCCCATCGAATTCGGCAGCGAAGCGCTCGACGTGCCGGGCCTGGACCTGCTGCCGCTGGTGGTGGGCAGCGAAGGCATGCTGGCGGTGACCACCGAAGTCACGGTGAAGCTGGTGCCCAAGCCGCAGTTGGCGCGCTGCATCATGGCCAGCTTCGACGACATCCGCAAAGCCGGCGACGCGGTGGCTGCGGTCATCGCCGCCGGCATCATTCCGGCCGGCCTGGAGATGATGGACAAGCCGATGACCGCGGCGGTCGAGGACTACGTGCACGCCGGCTACGACCTGACGGCAGAGGCCATCCTGCTGTGCGAAAGCGACGGCACACCCGAAGAAGTGGCCGAAGAGATCGACCGCATGCTGGACGTGCTGAGCGGCTGCGGTGCCACACGCATGGAAGTCAGCCGCGACGAACAGCAGCGCCTGACCTTCTGGAGCGGCCGCAAAAACGCCTTCCCCGCCAGTGGCCGCATCAGCCCCGACTACATGTGCATGGACAGCACGATCCCGCGCAAGCGCCTGGCCGACATCCTGCTGGCGATTTCGGAAATGCAAGTGAAGTACGGCCTGAAGTGCTGCAACGTCTTCCACGCCGGTGACGGCAACCTGCACCCGTTGATCCTGTTCGACGCCAACGACCCCGACCAGATGCACCGCTGCGAACTCTTCGGCGCCGACATCCTGGAAACCAGCGTGGCCATGGGTGGCACGGTCACCGGCGAACACGGCGTGGGCGTGGAAAAACTGTCCAGCATGTGTGTGCAGTTCAGCCCGGCCGAACGCGAGCAGATGTTTGCCATCAAACGTGCCTTCGACAGTGCGGAGCTGCTGAACCCGGGCAAGGTGATTCCCACGCTGCAGCGCTGCGCCGAGTACGGAAAGATGCACGTCAAAAAGGGCTTGCTGCCCTTCGCTGAATTGGAGCGGTTCTAGATGGTGGCCGACCCGGCTTTGTCGCGGCTCATCAACCAGGTGCAGGTGGCGGCTTCGGACCGTGTGCCGCTGGACATCCACGGTGGCGGCAGCAAGGCCTTCTATGGCGGCGAACCGGTGGGCGAAGCGCTGGACGTGACACCGCTGGCCGGCATCAGCAGCTACGAACCCAGCGAACTGGTCGTCACCGTGCGCGCTGGCACCCGGCTGTCGGATCTGGAAGCGGCGCTGGCCGAAAAGGGCCAGTGCCTGCCGTTCGAGCCACCACGGTTCGGCGCGGCGGGCACCGTCGGTGGCATGGTCGCCGCCGGCCTGGCGGGGCCTGCCCGCGCCGCGGTCGGCGGGGTGCGCGACTACGTGCTGGGCGCCACGATGATCAACGGCCGCGCCGAGTTGCTCAGCTTCGGTGGCCAGGTGATGAAAAACGTTGCCGGCTACGACGTGTCGCGTGTGCTGGCCGGCAGCATGGGCATCTTCGGCGTCATCTGCGAGGTGTCGCTGAAGGTCTTGCCCATCCCTCCCGCGTCGGTGACGCTGCGCCTGGAAATGGACGCCGGCAGTGCCATCCGCCGGCTCAACGAGTGGGGCGGTCAGCCGCTGCCGCTGAACGCCAGCGCCTGGTGGGACGGCATGCTGGTGCTGCGCTTGTCGGGCGCCATGGCCGCGGTAAAAGCGGCGCAGGACAAGATCGGTGGCGAGCTCATCGCGCCCGCTGCCGCCTTGCCTTTCTGGCAGGGCCTGCGCGACCATAGCGACGAGTTTTTTGTCGGCGCTTCGCGTGCGGTGGAGGGCGGCGCGTGCCTGTGGCGCTTGTCGGTGCCGGCCACGGCCGGGCCGCTGAAACTGTCGGGCGAACAGCTGCTGGAATGGGGTGGCGCGCAGCGCTGGATCTGCACAAGCGCACCGGCGCAGACGCTGCGCGACGTGGCCGCGGCGGTGGGTGGCCACGCGGTGCTGTTCCGTGCCCGCGACAAGTCGGCCGCCACCTTTGCGCCACTGAAACCCGCGCTGGCGGCGGTGCACCAGCAGCTCAAGCAGGCCTTCGACCCCGAGCGCATCTTCAACCCCGGCCGCCTGGTGCCTGGGCTTTGAACGCAAGACAGCGAGCGCAGCCCCGATGAGCGTCGAACACGACATGGCCGCCTACTACGCGCAGCGTGCCGCGTACTACGAACGTGTCTACTTCAAGCCGGAACGCCAGACCGACCTGCGCACCATGGAAGCCTGGCTGCCGACACAGTTTGCCGGCCGGCGGGTGCTGGAGGTGGCCTGCGGCACCGGCTGGTGGACACCCCACGGCGCAGGCAAGGCGCTGTCGTGGCTGGCCACCGATCTGAACCCCGAGACGATGGCCTTGGCCCGCAGCAAAGTGCTGCCGGCCTGCGTGCAGTTCGCCAAAGTGGACGCCTACAGCTTCCAGCAGATCGAAGGCCAGACCTTCGATGGTGCCTTCGCCGGCTGCTGGTGGAGCCACGTGCCGCTGGCCCGCCTGCCGGGCTGGCTGGCGCTGCTGCACCAGCGGCTGGAGCCGGGTGCACGTGTCGTGATGCTGGACAACAGCTTCGTGCAGACCAGCAACCTGCCCATCACGCGGCAAGACGACGAAGGCAACACCTACCAGATGCGCACGCTGGACGACGGCAGTGCACATGAAGTCCTGAAGAACTTTCCCAGTCGCGAACAGGCCTTTGCGATGCTGGGCCCCCGTGCACACAGCCCGCAGTGGACGGCCTATGGCCACTACTGGGTGCTGAGCTACCTCTTGAATTGACCGGACCTGGTTCGCGCCGCGTGCGTGTGTGCCGACCTGCAAACCCCATCTGACCCTGAAGCCCTGCATGCAAACCCAGCTCGCCCCGGAATTCAAGGACACCCCCGAAGGGCAGGCTGCCGAAGCCATCCTGCGCAAGTGCGTGCACTGCGGCTTCTGCACCGCCACCTGCCCCACCTACCAGTTGCTGGGCGACGAGCTGGACGGCCCGCGTGGCCGCATCTACCTGATGAAGCAGGTGCTCGAAGGCGCACCGGTGACCCGCAGCACGCAGCTGCACCTGGACCGCTGCCTGACCTGCCGCAACTGCGAAACCACCTGCCCGAGCGGTGTGCAGTACGGCCACCTGGTGGACATCGGCCGCCAGATCGTCGATGCCCGTGTCGAGCGGCCGCGCAAGGAAAAGGCCGTGCGCTGGTTGTTGAAGGAAGGCCTGACCTCGCCCCTGTTTGCACCCGCCATGAAGCTGGGCCAGCTGGCGCGCCCGCTGCTGCCCGCGGCGCTGAAGCACAAGGTGCCGTCGCCGGCCGGGGCCCGAGCCCACCAATGGCCCACGCGTGAACACAAACGCAAGGTGCTGCTGCTGCTGGGCTGCGTGCAGCCGGCGATGATGCCCAACATCAACAGCGCCACCGCGCGTGTGCTCGACGCCGCCGGCATCCAGACCCTGGTGGCCGACGACGCCGGCTGCTGCGGTGCCATCCGCACGCACCTGAACGACGCGGCCGGTGGCCTGGCCGACATGCGCCGCAACATCGACGCCTGGTGGCCGCTGGTGCAGGGCCTGACCTCGCAGGGCAAGGTCGAGGCCATCGTGATGAACGCCAGCGGCTGCGGCGTCACGGTCAAGGACTACGGCCACGCTTTGGCCCGCGACCCCGACTACGCCGACAAGGCACGCCGTGTCAGCGAAATCACCCGCGACCTGAGCGAACTGCTGCCCGGCCTGGTGGACTCACTGAAGGGACAGCTGCGTGGCCCCAAGACCACGCGCCTGGCCTTCCACCCGCCGTGCACCTTGCAGCACGGCCAGCAGCTGCGGGGCGGTGTGGAAACCCATCTGGGTGCACTGGGCTTCGAGGTGAGCCTGGCCAGCAGCGAAAGCCACCTGTGCTGCGGCAGTGCCGGCACCTACAGCGTCCTGCAGCCCGAACTGGCCTACCAGCTGCGTGACCGCAAGCTGCAGAACCTGCAGCCGCAGAACCCGCAGGCCATCGTCAGCGCCAACATCGGCTGCATCCAGCACCTGCAGAGTGGCACCACGACGCCCGTCAAACACTGGGTCGAAGTGCTCGACGAAGCGCTGAACTGACGGGCCGCGCGCGGCCCCGGTGTTCAAGCCGTGTCAGCGCCGACGTAGATGTCGGTATCGGGCAAGAGATGGCGCAGGGTGTCGAAGGCAATGCTGGCCGACTCGACGCCGTCGCGGCCCAGGTCGGGCGCCACGCCGACAAAGGCTTCACCTTCGGCCAGCCGCAACTCGCGCAGCCACCCGGGCGGTGTGTGCCCCAAGGCCAGATGGACCGCCGCTTCGAGCGCCGCACGCACCTGTTCGACCTGCTCGGGCTGACCGCTCAGCCGAGGGGGCGGCGTGAACGGCCCGGCGGGCGGTGCGGGTCGGGCCGGCACGATCGGGATGACGCGGTGAAGCATCGCCCATCATGTGCCTGCGGCCTGACACCAGGCTTGACCTGCATCAGGCCCCAGCCCGGGGTGATCAGCCCTTCTTCGCGTAGCCGCTGCACCAGCCGGCGGCGGCCACCTGGCGGCCGGCGAACAAGGGGCAGCCGCCTGCCGCATCACCCGCCTTGGCCTGGAACAGCGCGCAGTTGGCGCAGGCCTGCCCGGCGGCGTAGGTCTTGAACTTCGTGGTGTCGGCCTTGGTGGCGTCGGCCACGTAGCCCAGGGCCAGTGCGGCGGCCTCGGTGGGGTCCACCATCGTGCCGGTGGCGGCAGGGGCAGCGGTGGGCGCGGCGGCGGTGTCGGCGGCTGCAGGCGCCGGGGGCGCGGCAGCGGGTGTGGGTGCGGGTGCCGGCGCGGGGGCAGCTGCCGGCGCAGGGGCCTTGTCGGAACAGGCGGCCAGCAAGGCCAGGCCGGCAAAGGGCACGATCTGGATGAAGTGACGGCGTTGGGTCATGGACGATCTCCTGCGTTGTGATCGGTCCATTGTCCGCTTCGCCCTGGCGTGGCCCGTTACGGGGCGTTTGGCGTGGCGCGGCTGCCACGCAAGGCGGTCAGCACGCCGGCCATCAGCAGGGCCACCCCCAGCAGCGTCAGCACCTGCGGCCACTGGGCGCGCAGCATGAAGGCGTAACTCAGTGCGGCCAGGGTCTCGAACACGATCAGCTGCCCGGCCAGCGCCGGCGGCAGCCGCTGGCTGGCTTCGTTCCAGCACAGCGTGCCCAGCCATGAAGCAAACAGACCGATGGCCAGCATCAGGCCCAGGAAGAGGCCCGGTTGCGGCCCCAGCGGCATGTCGAAGCCCGGCTGCGAAGGTGATGCGCTGGCCGCCGTCCAGGCCCACAGCAGCGCGTAGCCCAGCAGCGCCATCGGCAGTGTCACCAGGCCCTGCGCCGTGGCCCAGGCGGTGGGCGAGCGGTCGGTGTGGGCGCGCAGCCAGTCGGCATTGCGGATCGGGTACCAGGTCCAGCACAGCACCGCGCCCACGGCCAGCAGGGCACCCCAGGCGTAACGCGCCAGGTCCACTTCACCGGCCCCTTGCAGGTGCTGCAGCTCGGCCTGGTTGACGCAGGCGATGCCCCCGACGATGAGCAAGAGCGATGGCAGCATGCGCCGCCAGGGCACGCGCCCGTCGCGGGCCCGCACCGCAGCCGAGCCACGCAGGTTGGAGGCCACCGCAATCACCACCGGCAGCGTGCCGATGATCATCGTCGGCAGCGGCCCGCCTGCACGCTGGATGGCGGCGGCCAGGCACAGGTAATACAGCAGATTGCCCACGGCCGAGAGCTTCAGCGCTTCCAGCCAGTCGGCGCGTGTCAGCTCGGCCAGCCGTTTGCGGCCCAGCCAGGCCAGCGGCAACGCGATCAGGCCAAAGGCCAGGTAGCGGCCCACCACCAGCAACGCGGCCGGGTAGTCGGCCAACAGCGTGGGCGCCACGAACACCAGGCCCCACATCAGGCCGGCGGCCAGCGCGTAGAGGGTGCCGGTGAGCAGCGCGCGTCTATGCGCGGGCATGAAAGCACGAAGCCGGCCGGCGCCGGTTTGCCGTGGGGGTGGTGCTCAGGGCAAGACCTCGCATGGCGGGATGATGTCACCGATCAGAATGCCGCTTTGACCCCTGCACCCGCGATGAACCACCGAACCCTGAACCCGCTGCGCCGCGCCCGGCTGCTGCCCACCCTGGCCGCTGCGCTGCTGGCTTGCACGCCAGCAGCGTGGGCTGCCGAGCCTGCGACGTCGCCCGTTGCCGTTCAAGCCGCCGGTCAAGCACTGAACGCGCTGTTCGACCGCCAATGGGCCTGGAGTGCCAGCACCTTTCCCGAGTTTGCCAGCTACCGCGGTGACCACCGCTTTGGCGACCGGCTGTCCGACGCCTCGGCAGAAGCCATCAGCCGGCGCGACCGCGAAGTGGCGGCTTTTCTGGCCGAAGCGCGTGCCATCCCGCGCGAAGGGCTGACGGCCACCGAGCGCGTGTCGCTGGACCTCTTCATCAACGCCCAGCAGCGCCAGGTGGACATGATGGCCTTCCCGGCCGCACGTGGCATGAGCCTGCGTGCCCTGGGCGGGCCGCAGACGCAGATGGCCGAGCTGCTGCAGATCATGCCCACCCGCACGGCGGCGCAGGTCGAGCAGATGCTGGCCCGGATCGCGGCGTATCCGCGGCGCATGGCGCAGGAGATGGCGCTGATCCGCAGCAGCGCCGCCGCCGGCTGGGTGCCGGCCAAAGGTGTGTTGCAGCGTGTCGTGGTGCAGATCGACACCCAGCTGGCCACCCCTGCCGACGGCATGCCGCACTACCGGCCCTTCCAGCGCCTGGGACGCGACATCCCGGCGGCCGAGCAGGCGCTGCTGCAGCAGCGGGGCCGCGCCGCCATCGAACAGCACGTCGTGCCACCGCTGACGGCCCTGCGCGCGATGATCGTCGACGAACTGCTGCCCAAGGCGCCAGCGGAAGGCGCGCTGCGCAACTACCCTGGCGGCGAAGCGGTCTACGCGGTCTACGTGCGGCAGCAAACCACCACTTCGCTGACGCCGCAGCAGATCCATGACATCGGCCAGCGCGAACTGACGCGGCTGCGCGGCGAGATGGAAGCGGTGATGCAGACGGTGGGTTTCAAGGGCACCTTTGCGCAGTTTGTCGAGCACCTGAACACCGACCCGAAGTTTTTCCACACCAGCCCCGAAGCCTTGCTGGCCGGTTACCGCGACATTGCCAAACGTCTCGATGCCGAGATGCCCAAGCTGTTTGCCGAGTTGCCCCGTGCGCCCTACGGCGTGCAGCCGATGCCGCCGCACATGGGCGCCAACCGCGCCGAGTACTACAACGGCCCGGCCATCGACGGCAGCCGCGCCGGCTTTTTCTTTGCCAACACGATGGCCTGGCGCAAACGGCCCATCTGGGGCATGGAAACGCTGGTGGCGCACGAAGCCATGCCAGGTCACCACATGCAGATCGCCCGCGCCACCGAATTGCGCGGCCTGCCCAATTTCCGCCGCAGCGGGTTTGGCTACACGGCGTTCAGCGAAGGCTGGGCGCTGTATGCCGAAACCCTGGGCTTCGAACTCGGCCTGTACACCGACCCTTATTCACGTTACGGCCACCTGCAGTGGCAGGCCTTCCGGGCCGCGCGGCTGGTGGCCGACACCGGTGTGCACGCGCTGGGCTGGACACGCCAGCAGGCGATCGACTTCATGGTCGAGCGCACGGGCGTCGAACGCGAATTCGTGGCCAGCGAAGTCGACCGCTACACCTCGCAGCCGGGTCAGGCTCTGGCCTACATGATCGGCAAGCTGAAGTTCGACGAACTGCGCGACCGTGCCAAAGCCAGGCTGGGCGCGCGCTTCGACATCCGCAAGTTCCACAACGCGGTGCTGGACAACGGTGCGCTGCCGTTGGCCACGCTGGACGGCCTGATCGACGAATGGATCGCGCAACAGGCGGCCCTTCCTGCCGCCTTGCCGGCGGCAGGCCCAGGCTGAGTTCGTCTGCGCCGAACTCCGCTTCACACCCCAACCGGAGACCGCCATGGCCAAAGAGCACCTGCTGGCACTGGACCAGGGCACGAGCAGTTCGCGTGCGATCGTCTTCCACCGCAGCGGGCGCATCGTGGCGCAGGCGCAGCGTGAATTCACGCAGATCTTTCCGCAGCCGGGCTGGGTCGAACACGACCCGATGGAGATCTGGGCAAGCCAACTGGCGGTGGCACAGGAGGCGCTGGCCAAGTCCGGCATGGCGCCGGCCGACATCGCCGGCATCGGCATCACCAACCAGCGCGAGACCACGGTGCTGTGGAACCGCCGAACCGGCAAACCCATCCACAACGCCATCGTCTGGCAGGACCGGCGCACCGAGCCACTGTGTGCGCAGCTGCGCACACAGGGCCTGGCCGAACAGGTGCGGGCTTCCACCGGCCTGGTCATCGACCCCTACTTCAGCGCCACCAAGATCCGCTGGCTGCTGGACCACGTGAACGGCGCGCACATCGCCGCCGCGCAGGGTGAGCTGGCTTTCGGCACCATCGACAGCTGGTTGCTGTGGCAGCTGACGCAGGGCCACGTGCACGCCACCGACGTCAGCAACGCGGCGCGGTCGATGCTGTTCGACATCCGCCACCAGGTGTGGGACCACGAACTGCTGAAGCTGCTGCACGTGCCCGACAGCCTGTTGCCGCAGGTGTTCCCTTCAAGCCATGTGTTCGGCGAAACCACGCTGCTGGGCGGCAGCATCCCGATCGCCGGCATCGCCGGTGACCAGCAGGCCGCCTTGTTCGGCCAGGCCTGCTTCAAGCCCGGGCTGGCCAAGAACACCTATGGCACGGGCTGCTTCATGTTGATGCACACGGGCGACCGTTTTGCGCAGTCGGGCCACGGACTCATCACCACCGCCGCCGCGCAGGTGGACACACAGCCGCAGTTTGCGCTGGAAGGCAGTGTTTTCATCGGTGGTGCGGTGGTGCAATGGCTGCGCGACGGCTTGCGTGCCATCCAGAGCAGCAGCGAGGTGCAGACTCTGGCTGACAGCGTGCCCGACAGCGGCGGCGTGGTGTTTGTGCCCGCTTTCACCGGTCTGGGCGCGCCTTACTGGAAGGCCGATGCACGGGGTGCCATCCTGGGCCTGACACGCGGCAGCACCGTGGCCCATATCGCCCGCGCTGCCGTCGAGAGCATCGCGTTCCAGAGTGCGGCCTTGTTGCAGGCCATGAACCGCGACGCTGCCGGTGGGCAAGCCGCCGCAGCGGTCAGCGAATTGAGAGTTGACGGTGGCGCCAGTGTCAACGACGCGCTGATGCAGTTCCAGGCCGACCTGCTGGGCCTGCCAGTGCTGCGGCCGCAGGTGGTGGAAACCACGGCCTGGGGTGCGGCCAGCCTGGCCGGCCTGGCCACGGACGTGTTCGGCAACCTGGACGAACTGGGCGCTGTCTGGCGCGAAGCCCGCCGCTTCGAGCCCACGATGCCGCGAGACAGGGCGGCTGAATTGATGCAGGGCTGGGAACGCGCGGTGGCACAAACCACCGCACATTGACGGCTCGGGCGCACCGGGCGCCCAAAACGCCCAAACGCCCAATCCCGTGTCTTACTTGACCGCGAAGTCCGACAGCTGCTTGCCGTTGGCCAGCGCGTCGCGCAGCCAGGTCGGGCGCTTGCCGCGACCGCCCCAGGTGCCCCCGCTGCCGTTGGCAAACTTCACCACGGCTGGCGCCTTGGCGGCGGCGCCCTTGCGCTTCTGGCGCTTGGCCGGTGCAGCGGCCTTGGGGCCGGGTTTGGCCTTGGTGCTCAGGCCCAGGTCGGCCGCGCTCAGGTTGTAGAAACTGATGGCGTCGCGGATGCGTGTGATGACGCCGTCGATTTCATTGCGGCGCAGCTTTTCGGCTTCGAGTTTCAGCGTTTCGATCTGCTTGACGATTTGTGCGTAAGTTTTGGTCATGGTTTCCAGTCGGTGAAATGCTCCCTGATTCGAAGTCCCCCTTTGGGGTTGCTCCTTGGCGTCTGTTCGAATATCTGTGTTGGCGCCATCAGAAACTGGAACATAACATGCAGTTTTCGCCCAGATCCCTTTCGTTTTGTAATGCGCGTTCCCTTGCCGGCGCTGTGTTGCGCTAATGCTTCAAGGCGCCGGAAGTTGCGTGGGTGTTCATCCAGGACAAAGGGTCGACGCCATACAGCGAGCGCAACTCGGCATAAAGCGCGCCATGTGCCGAAGCCAGTTCAAGGGGTTTTTCGAAGAACAGTTCGCTGAGCACGGCAAAAAACTCGGCCGCGTTGGTTGCGGCATAAGGTTCGATCAAACCTTCCACGCCCTGGTCCAGTTGCTGCTGCAAGGCCTCGAACTCGGCGGCCATCACACGGGCCCAGCGTGCACGCCCTGCCGCGCCCGACTGCCACGGCGCACCATTGGCGGCACCGCTCTCCTGATCGAGCTGGTGCGCAAACTCGTGGATCACGACGTTGCGGCCGTCGTGTGGGTCGGCAGCGCCGGCCAGCACGTCGTCCCACGACAGGATGACCTGGCCTTGCTGCCACGATTCGCCCACCAGTGCCTGGCGCTCTTCGCGCACCAGGCCTGCGGGGTCGGGTGCCTGGCGGTTCACGACAAAGGCGCCAGGGTAGATCAGCACCTGCCGCAGTGAATCGAAGTGGCCGCGTCGGCGCAGCAGCAGCAGCGAAGCCTGAACGGCCACCAGCACCCGCATTTCGTCGGTCACCTGCAAACCCGCGCAGCCAATGAAAGGCTTTTCGGCCAACAGCACCTGCGCGTGTTTTTTCAGGCGCAATTGCACGTCGGCTGGCAAACGCGCAAAGGCCGGCATGCGACGACGCAGCGTTTCTCGCCAGTGCGGTGGAAAGGGTTGGCGGCGAATCTGTGCGCGCCGCCACAAGCGCCAGGCCAGCGGGCCCCACAGCCAGGCAGCTGCGCTCAGTGCCAAAGTGGCCAGCAGGATGGCGGCGAAGGTGCCCGTGGTGAATGCAGTCACCTGCGCATCTGGGCGCTGCCAGGCCGGCTTTCAAGCCCCGCCGTGGTTCAGCCCTTCATTCGCGGGGTTCGCAGCGCACCTCGGTTTTCACCGAATTGGCGATGTAACAGGAGTCATGGGCTTCGTGGTGCAGCGCCAGCAACTGCGCGTGGGTCGGGCGAAGTTCGCCGCTGAACACCACCAGCGGCTTCAGCGTGACCACGGTCATGGCCATCTGGCCCGCGGCATTGCGGGCCATCACCCCCACCGCGTCATCGACGTAACGGTCGACACAGAAGCCCTGGTGAGCGGCCAGGCCCAGAAACCACAACATGTGGCAGCTGGCCAGTGAAGCGACAAAACTCTCTTCCGGGTCCACCGCGCTGGCGTCACTGAAAGGCAGCGGCACCACATGGGGTGAGGACGAGCCCGCCCACGACGCGCCGCCGTCGAAACGCAGGGCGTGTCGGCGGCTGTAGCGCTTGTCGGTGAAAACCTCGTTTTCACCGCGTTGCCATTCCACCTGGGCCAGGTAACTGTGCATGGCCGCCATTGTGCGATGACTTCGCGCCCACTTTGGGCCGTGCGATCATCCGCCGATGATCACGCTGCATTACTACCCCGGCAACGCCAGCTTCACACCCCACGTGGTGCTGCATGAACTGGGCGTGCCATTCAATTTGAGCCTGGTGGACCGCACGGTGAATGCGCACAAGGCGCCCGAGTACCTGAAGCTCAACCCCAACGGCCTGATTCCGGCGCTGGTGGATGGCGATCTGGTGCTCTACGAAACTGCCGCCATCTGCCTGCACCTGGCCGACACCCACCCGGCGGCCCAGTTGGCGCCGCCGCTGGGCAGCGCCGAACGTGCGCACTTCTACAAGTGGCTGATGTGGCTGACCAATACCGTGCAGGCCACGCTGATCCACTATTTCTACGGCGACCGCATGCTCGATGCCGGCAACGCCGAAGGTGCGGCGCAACTCAAGGCCCATGCCCAGGCGCGGGTGATCGGCTACCTGGCGCAGATCGACGCCCACCTGGCCAGCCACGGCGGCCCGTGGATGATGGGCACGCACTGCACCGTGCTCGACCCGTATGTGTGGATGGTGTCGCGCTGGACACGCGGTTTCAGCACGCAGCCTGCCCGCAGCTTCCCGCACATCCACAGCTTCCTGCAGCGCATGCTGGAACGCCCGGCGATGCAGCGAGCCATCGCAAGCGAAAAGCTCAGCGAACCGATGTTCTGACGGGGCGCTACAGCGTCCCGCTGCCGCGCAGTTTTTCCAGCCGCAGTGCCAGGCGCTGGCGCATGTCGGCCAGTTGTTGTCGGGCCGCGGTGTCGTCGGGTGCGGCTTCGACACGTTGGCGCTGGGCTTCGATCAGCTGCATCAGTTCCACCTCGGGCGGCACGACACCGGCGTCCTTCAGGATCTTCATGCCCATGCGCAGTTCGGCCGGTGTTTCTTCGTAGCCGTCGCCCAGGTTCAAGGGCTTGCCGTAACTGGGCGCGCTGCGCAGTTCGCCGCTGCGGTGGCTTTCGGCCAGCTGGCGGCCGATGTCGTCTTCGAGCAGCTTCAAGCGCTGCTCGCGCTTCTCTGCCGCTGCGCTGTTGCCTTCTGCACTCATGCTCTTTCCTCGGTGGGCGGCGCCAGGCGTTCGATCCAATGCCGTGTCAAAGGCGTCACGGGCTTGGCCATGGTGCGTTCGTTGATGAGGGCGCGGCCCAGGCTGCGACGGCCACCGCGTGCTGCCGCTGCCAGCAGCGTCTGGTCGATCAGGTCGCGCTGCGCGTGGCTGCCGCCCAGGCGTGCGGCGTGGCCACGCGCCGGGGCGATCAGGTCCACCGCGCCGTCGGCGTCGCCACGCGACAGGGCCAGCAGGCCGCGCATCAGCGGCAGGCCCACTTCGCGGGCCATCTGGTGGTTGCTGCGGCCGGCGTCGGTGGGCAGCAGCGCACGTTCGGCACAGCGCGCCAGCCAGGCCTCGGCACGAGGCACTTCGCCGGCACCCAGCAGGGCCAGCACCACGTGCACGTCGTTGAAGGCGTAGTGGCCGGCGTGTTCGTCGGGCAGTGGCCAGTTGGCCAGCAAGGCGCTGCAACTGGCCGACACGTCGACGTCCAGCAGGTGCAGCCGCCACAGCATCGAGGCCGCATCGACGCGGTTCAAGGTGACTTGCAGTTCGTCGCCGCTGATGTGCTTGTCGATCAGCCGCAGCGTGCCTTCGGTGTCCATCGCCTCCAGGCGGAACAGGCTCTTGTGCCACCACAGGTGGCAGGCAAAGCCGTTGCCTTCGGCCCAATTGGGCTGGTGCTGACGCAGCCACGTGGCGCCGTCTTCGTAGCGGCCCTGCATCTCCATCACGTGGGCCACGGCGTGCACCGCCCACGGCGCACGGGCGTCGATGGTCAGCGCGCGACGGCCGGCTTCTTCGGCCTGCGGGTAGAGGTTGTTCTCTTCCAGGCCGAAGGCGTGCAGGGACAGCACATGGGCGAACAGCGGGTCGTCTTCGGCCCATTCGGGCAGCACCCGTGCCGGGCGCTGCCGCAGCGCAGTGGCGTCGCCGCGGTAGAAGTCCCACAGGTGGGCCCACTGCAGCGCCAGTGCATCGCGCGGGTGCTCGACCAGCAGGCCGTCCCAGACACGGCAGGCCTGGTGCCAGCGGCCTTCCAGCACCAGCTGCGTGGCTTCCAGGTGCCACTTTTCGCGTGGTGTGGCGTGCTGTTGCAGCGCGCGGGCGTGCGACAGGTGCGCGTCGGCTTCGTGCAGCAGGCCGGGTTCGGTCAGGCTCAGCAAAAAGCCGGCCTTCATGATGTGCGGCAGCGCCCAGGCCGGGTCGGCCTGCATGGCGGCGTCCAGGTCGGCCAGCGGCGGCTCGTAGAAGGACATCATGCGCCACAGCGCGACCTCGGCCGCGTCGCGCGCGGCGGCGCTGGCGCTGCTGCAGGGGTTGCCGCGGAGGTCCGGGGTGGCCATGGGGCGGAATGTAGCGCGGCTGCGTGACGGTCCGGCCGGCAAGCCGCAAGCTTCAGGACGTTTCAGGCCGCAGGCTCGGGCCAGGGCTGCAAGTTGCCACGCAGCTGTTCCCAGGCATGGGCCAGGCGCAGCACGCCGATGTCATCGTGGCGCTTGCCGATGATCTGCAGCCCGATGGGCAGGCCCGCGGCGGTGTGCGCGCAAGGCACGCTGATGGCCGGCTGCTCGCTCATGTTGAAAGGCAGCGTGAAACTGATGTGTTCCATCGCGCGCAGCGGGTCGTTGCTGGGCATGGCCCAGTCGGCGGCAAAAGCCGACACTGGCGCCACCGGCGAAATCACGAAGTCGAAGCCGTGGCAGGCCGCCACGGCCGCATCACGCAAGGCGGCAAACTGGCTGTAGCCGTGGAAGAGTTGCGCCGCGCTGAAACCTTCGGCCGCCGCCACCCAGGCGCGGATGAAGGGCAGCACCTTTTTCCGCCGCTCGGGCGGCAGGGCCTGGATGTCCAGCCAGGAACGGGTGCGCCAGAACAGGTTGATGCCGTCGGCCATCTCGCGTGTCGTGAAAGCCGGCAGTGGCTGCACGTGGGCGCCGGCGGCCTCGAAGCGGCGTGCGGCGTCTTGCACGGCGGCGCTGATGTCCGCGTCCACCGGCAGGCCCCAGCCGGCGTCCAGCATCAGGCCGATGCGCAGGCCGCGCACGGCGCTGGCGTCGTGCAGGTTCAGCCAGTCGATGGCCTGCCAGGGCAGGCGTGTGGCGTCGCGGTCGTCGGGCAGGCTGAGCACCGACATCATCGCGGCCGTGTCGGCCACGGTGCGGGTCAGTGGGCCAGCCACACGCCCCAGGTAAGGCGGCTTGATCGGCACACGGCCGTTGCTGGGCTTGAAGCCCACCACGCCACACCAGGCGGCGGGCAGGCGGATGCTGCCGCCGATGTCGGTACCCAGGTGAAGTGGGCCGTAGCCGGCGGCGGCCGCCGCGCCCGCGCCGGCGCTGCTGCCGCCGGGGTTTTTGTCCAGGGCCCAGGGGTTGCGGGTCAGGCGGCCTTCCAATGCGTGGAAGCTGGACAGGCCCGACGACAACATGCCGTAGTCGGGCATCGTGGTCTTGCCGATGAACACCGCGCCGGCTTCGCGCAGGCGCGCCGCCGGGGGTGCGTCTTCGGCGGCGGGCACCAGCTCGGTCGCGGCGGTGCCCATCGGCAGCGGCACGCCGCGGGTGGCGATGTTTTCTTTCAGCGTGTAGGGCACACCGTCCAGCAGGCCCAGCGGCTGGCCTTGTTGCCAGCGGGTGGCCGACGCGCGGGCCATGGCCATCGTCGTCTCGGCATCTCGCGCCCAGGTGGCCTGCAGCTGCGGTTCCCAGCGGTCGACGTGGGCCAGCACGGCCTGCGCCACGTCCACCGGCGTCACGCTCCCGGCGCGGTAAGCCAGGTGCAATTCGCCCACGCTCAGGGCGTGCAGTGCCGTCAAGCGCGCGCCCCCTTGGCCAGGTAGCGCTGCAGGTTCGCCGCCGCCGTCTTGCGCACCTTGTTGCGCAGGAAGGGGCTCCAGCCCAGCAGCAGCCCGGGTGTGCCCAGCGCCTGTCGCGACCAGGCCCAGAAGTCGAAGCGGTCGCGGTGGGTCGTGATCAGGCCGTCGGCGCCGAAGGTGAATTCGGCATCGATGCGGTTGACCACCGAGCGGCCGGTGGCCGAAAACAGGTAGTGCGCTTCCCAATGTGCGCTGCTGTCCGTGACCTGGCTGGTGAGCAGTTTCCAGTGCGCCAGGCTCTGAGGGTTGCCCTTCGTCGCGTCGCACAACATGCGCCACATGCCGCCGATCTGCTGCGCGCCGCGCAAAGAAAACGCTTCGTCGTCGAAGGTGGCGTCGGGCGCATAGCAGGCTTGCATGGCGGCGCCGTCCAGCCGCGCGAAGTTGGCGTAGAACGCTTCGATGGTGGACTGGCTCACGAAGCCGCCGCCGCTTCAGCCTGCCGGTGCCCAGCTGACCGCTGCCATGTCGTTGGCAAAGATCGGGCTGCTGTTCCACAGGCCACGCAGGCCGCGCCGGAACACCGCCACCTGGGCCGGGTTCCAGACGTAGGCGTTGACCGCGTCATCGGCCAACTGGCGCTGGATGTCGCGCCACAGCCGCGCTTTTTCCTTCTGGTCGGACGTGGCCGCCAGCGTGGCCACCAAGCCGCGGAACTTGGCGCTGTCGTAGCCGTAGTAGTAGTCGGGGTTGGCGTAGGCGGTGGCGTAGTCCAGCGGCTCGACGTGGTTGATGATGGTGAGGTCGAAGTTGCCCTTGAAGGGCCCGGCCAGCCACTGCGCCCATTCGACGTTTTCGATCTTGGCGTTGATGCCCACCTTGGCCAGTTGCGCCGCGATGATCTCGCCGCCCTTGCGGGCATAGGACGGCGGCGGCAGCGTCAGCGTCAGATTCAGCGGCGTCGTGATGCCGGCTTCCTTCAGCAGCGCCTTGGCCTTTTCGGGGTCGTAGGCGCTTTGTTTGGTCAGGTCCAGGTAACCCAGGTCGGTGGGCGCGAAGTGGCTGCCGATGGGCTTGCCCAGGCCTTCCTGTGCACCGTCGATGAAGGCCTTGCGGTCGATGGCGTGGCCGATCGCGCGGCGCACCCGCACGTCGTTCAGCGGCGCCTTTTTGTTGTTGATGGCCACGATGCCCTTGCCCGAGGTGCTGCCCACCTCGACCACGAAGCGCCTGTCACCCTGGAACTGCTTGATCGACTGCAGGGCCGCAAAACGCGGGATGCCATCGATGTCGCCGGCCAGCAGCGCCGCCACCTGGGCGGCGGGGTCGTTGATGAAGCGGAAGGTGACCTTCTTCAGCTTCACCTTGGCCGCATCGCGGTGGCCGTCCCACTTGCTGAGCGTGACCGACGACCCCTTGTTCCAGCTGTCCACCACGAAGGGCCCGGTGCCCACGGGCTTGGTGGCGGCGTTGGCGGCGCTGTTCGGGTGCAGGATGACGGCGGTGTTTTCGCCCAGGCGGAAAGGCAGCATCGCTTCGGCGTTGTTCAGCACCAGGATCACCGTGTGGGCGTCTTGCACCACCACGCTGCTGATGTTGTCGAACACCGCCTTCTTGGCCTTGTTGGTGCTGCCCGCGGCACGGGCGCGGTCGAAGCTGAACTTGACGGCGTTGGCATCGAAGGCCGAGCCGTCGGAGAACTTGACGCCCTTTTTCAGCGTGAAGGTGTAGGTCTTGCCGTCGGGGGTGTGGTACCAGGCGTCGGCCAAGAGCGGCGTGACGGCGCCGTCCATCGCGATCTTCGTCAGGCCCTCGAGCACGTTGTAGTGGACGATTTCGCCGATGGCCGCGGCAGCGGCCGTGGTCGGGTCCAGGCTGGTCGGTTCCAGCACCATGCCCAGCACGACGGCGTCCCTGCGCGACTGTGCCAGCGCCGACGGCAGCGTGGCGGCCAGCGGCACGCCAGCCAGCAAGGTGTTGATGGAGCGGCGGGTGATCGTCATCGGTTTTCTCCGGCGGGTCGGTTGATCAATGGGATTCTGCGCCAAGCCCATGCAGGCCCGGCACGGCAGCCAGCAGGCGCTGGGTGTACGGGTGCTGCGGCGCGGTGAAGAGCTGGTCGGGGCTGCCTTGTTCCACGATGCGGCCATGCTGCAGCACGATGACCTCGTCGCACACCAGGTCCACCACCGCCAGGTCGTGGCTGATGAAGAGGTAGGTGACGCCGAACTGGTCCTGCAGGTCCTGCATCAGGTTCAGCACCTGGGCCTGCACGCTGACGTCCAGCGCGCTGACCGGTTCGTCGGCCACGATGAGCCGGGGCCGGGTGATCAGCGCGCGAGCGATGGCGATGCGCTGGCGCTGGCCACCGCTGAACTCGTGTGGGTACTTGGCCAGGTCGCCGCTCCCCAGGCCCACCGCGGCCAGTGCCTCGGCCGCACGTTCGCGCTGTTCGGCCTTGCCCGCGCCGTGCAACACGGCCAGCGGTTCGGCCACGGTCTGCAGCACCGTGCGGCGCGGGTCCAGGCTGCCGAAGGGGTCCTGGAACACCATCTGCAGCTTCGCGCGGGTCTGCCGCAGCGCGGCGGCGTCCAGCATGTGCAGGTCCACACCGTCCAGCAGCACCTGGCCGCTGCTGGGCGTTTCGAGTGCCATCACCAGGCGGGCCAGCGTGCTTTTGCCCGAGCCCGATTCGCCCACCACCCCCAGGCTCTTGCCGGCCTGCAGCGTGAAGCTCACACCGTCCAGTGCCTGCACTTGCGGTGCGGCCGACAGCAGGCGCTGACGCGGCAGGCTGTAGCGCTTGCTGACGTTCTGGACGCTGAGCAGCGGCGCGGTCATGCGGGATGCAGGTGCAGGCACCTGGCCTCGTGCATGGGCCCCACGGGCACGGCAGGGGGTGGCGCCAGGCGGCATGCGTCGGTGACCCGTGCGCAGCGGTCGGCGAAGGGGCAGCCCACCGGCATGTCGGCCAGCGCCGGCACCCGGCCCGGGATGGTGGCCAGCCGCGTGCCACGTGGCAGCCCCAGGCGCGGGCGCGCGGCAAAGAGGCCGCGTGAATACGGGTGCGCCAGGCGTCGAAAGACATCGGCCGTGGGGCCGCTTTCGACCACCGTGCCGCCGTACATGACCAGCATGCGCTGAACGGTGTCGGCCATCACGCCCAGGTCGTGGCTGATCAGCAGCAGCGCCATGCCCTTGTCGCCCTCTTCGCGCACCAGTTCCTGGATCAGGTCGAGCACCTCGCGTTGGATGGTCACGTCCAGCGCCGTCGTGGGTTCATCGGCAATCAGCAGGTCGGGCCCGCAGGCCAGCGCGATGGCGATCACGACCCGCTGGCGCTGGCCGCCGGACAGCTGGTGCGGGTAGGCGTCCAAGCGTTGGGCCGCCTGTGGCAGCTGCACCCGTTCGAGCAAGCGCAGCGCTTCGGCCCGAGCCGCGCTGCGTGACAGGCCCTTGTGCAGCTGCAGCGGCTCGGCAATCTGCCGGCCCACGGTGTGCAGCGGGTTCAGCGCCGTCATCGGTTCCTGGAACACCATGCCCATGCGGTGGCCACGCAGTTTGCACAGCGCGGCTTCGTCCAGCGTCGTGAGTTCCTGGCCGTGCAGTTGGATGCTGCCGCTGACCTGCGCGCCGTCGGGCAGCAGGCCCATCAACGCCAGCGCGGTGATGCTCTTGCCGCAGCCCGATTCGCCGATCAGGCCCAGCGACTGGCCGTGGTCCAGCGCAAAGGACACACCGCGCAGCGCATCGTGCGCACCACGCGAGGTTTGCAGGGTGACCCGGAGGTCGCGGACATCGAGCAAGGGGTGCACCACACAACGATAGCAGCGCGCGCTGCCCACCCCGGGTTCGGCTCTGGGGCAAGATCGCGGCCCTGCGAAGCCCTTGTGCTCAAACGTGATGCGGTGGTGATGGACGTGGTCGGCAATGAGAAGGGTTTCAGCGCCGGCGTGCGCCGCGCGGCGCTGCCCGTCACCACCTTCGTGCAAGCGGCTTCGTCGGCAGCCGTCATCGGGCCCACCGTGGCCGCGCCGCTGTTGCTGCAGCGGCTGGAGCTGGGCGCAGCGGCCGTGGGCGTGTTCGTGGCGCTGGTGTACCTGGGCGCGATGGTGGCCACACAGGTGGGCGCACATGTCGTCAAGCGCTTCGGCCCCATCCGCGCCAGCCAGATCGCCTTGATGCTCAGCGCGCTGGGCCTGTTGCTGCTCGGCACCACGGCCTTGCCGCTGGTGGCGCTGGGCGCGTTTGTCATCGGCCTGGGCTACGGCCCCATCACGCCGGCCAGCAGCCAGTTGCTGTCGCGCACCACCGACGCCCGCCACTTCGCATTGGTGTTTTCGATCAAGCAGACCGGCGTGCCGCTGGGCGGGGTGATCGCCGGCCTGCTGGTGCCGCCGCTGGTGCTGCTGGGCGGTGCCGACGGCGCACTGTGGGGCGTGGCCGTGCTGTGTGCGCTGGCTGCAGCGAGCGCGGCGCCGCTGGCCCGCGAACTGGACCGCGACCGCGATGCCGGCAGCCCCTGGCCGCGGCCGGCGCAGATGCTGGCCCCGGTGCGCTTCGTGGCCACGCACCCGGTGTTGCGCAGCGTGGCCATGGTCAGCTTCGTGTTTTCGATGGTGCAGGTGAGCCTGACCGCCTACATGGTCAGTTTGCTCACCGGCGATCTGCGCTGGGCACTGGCGGCCGCCGGTGCGGCGCTGGCGGTGTCGCAGGTGGCCGGGGTGGTGGGCCGCATCGCCTGGGGCTTTGTTGCCGACCGCTGGCTGGGGCCGCGCCGCACGCTGCTGGCGCTGGGGCTGGGCATGACCGGCTGCGCGCTGGCCACGCCCTTGTTGTCCAGCACCACGCCGACACCGGTGGTGCTGGTGCTGCTGTCGCTCTTCGGCGCCACGGCCGTGGGCTGGAACGGTGTCTACCTGGCCACCGTGGCGCGCCTGGTGCCGCAGCCGCAGGCCGCGATGGCAACGGCCGGCACCTTGTTTTTCACCTTCTTCGGTGTCGTGGTCGGGCCGCCGGTGTTTGGCGCCCTGGCCGCTGCGCTGGGCGGCCTGGCCCTGGCCTTCGCCTGTCTGGCACTGCCGCTGGCTGGCGGGCTGTGGGTGCTGGCGCGCGGGCGCTGGGCCTGAGGCCGCCGGCGCGCCGCGCGGTGTGTCGCTTCAGTGCACGGCTGCCGGCGCTGCGGTTTCACGCGGACCCAGGCCCAGGTCGACCAGGGCCTGCCGAAGGGCCTGCGGCAAGGGTGTGCCGGGCAAGGGCCCAGCCGCCGCTTGCAGCGCCGTGCCATCCAGCGCATGGGGCACACGCCACAGGTAGCTCATGCGGGCCAGTTCGCGCCACAGCGGATGCACCAGGCCGACGGCACGCACCAGGGCCCACGGCATGCCGCCGGTCCTGAAGCCGCCGGCGGGCTGCAGGCCCAGTTCCGTGGCCGCGGCGGCCACGGCGGCCAGCAGTTCACGGCCGGTCAGCGTGTGGCCTTCGAAGTGCAGCGTTCGAAAACCCGGCTGGGGCGGCAGCTGCGCCACCGCCACGAAGGCCCGCGCCAGGTCGGGCAGGTAGGCCCAGGCGTGTGGCAGGTCCAGCGGGCCGGGGTAGACGAGCTTGCCGCGCCGGATGTCCTTCACCACGGCCTGGTCCAGCCACGAGCCGGTGCCGCAGCCATAGAAGTCGCCGGCGCGGATGACCACGCTGCGCAAGCCCGACGAGGCCTGCGACTGCATCAGGGCTTCCATCGCGACCCGCATGCGGCCCTTGTTGTTGTCGGGCCGCTGTGGCGTGCTTTCGCTCAGCAGCGCCGGCATCTGCGATCCGAAGTTGTAGACATTGCCCGGCAGCATGAACAGCGCGCCCAGGCGCTGCGCCACCGCCAGACCCTGCTGCAGCGCCGGCATCGCTTCTTCGTCCCAGCGCGTGTAGATCGGGTTCACGGCGTGCACCACGGCCTGCGCACCAGCGGCCTGCGCGACCAGTGCCTCGGTGTCACCCAGCGCCAGGCTCAGTGCACGCGCCCGGGCAGGCAAGGGCGCGACCGGCGCTCGGCGCATCTGCGCCAGCACCTGCCAGCCGGCGGCCGCGAATGCCTGCATGGCAGCCTGGCCGAAGCGGCCGTTGGCGCCGAGGACGAGCACGGTCTTCATGGGGATCTCTCGCAAGTGGGTTCGGAATGCCGCCAGTGTCCGCTTCGGCTCGACACCCGGCAATGGATGAGCCATGCAAGCCAGCTATACATTTGTGCATGGCCGAATCCCCTGCCGACCTGCGCTTCGACTGGACCCTGGTGCGCAGCTTCCTGGCCGTGCTGGACGCCGGCAGCCTGATGGGCGCCGCGCGGGCACTGGGCGCGCAGCAGCCCACGCTGAGCCGCCACGTGGCCGAGCTGGAAGCGCAACTGGGTGCACCGCTGTTCGAACGCACCGGACGCGGTGTGCTGCCCACTGCGCTGGCACTGGACATTGCCGATGCCGCGCGCGAGATGGCAGCCGGCGCCGACACCCTGGCCCGCACGATCAAGCGCAGCCGCCAGGCCACCACGGGCACGGTGCGCATCACCACCAGCGAAGTGGCGGCCTGTTTCCTGCTGCCGCCGGTGCTGGCGCGGCTGCAGCAGGCCGAGCCGGGCATCCAGGTGGAACTGGTGGCGTCCAACCAGATCAGCAACCTGCTGCGCCGCGAAGCCGACATTGCCGTGCGCATGGTGCGGCCGGCCCAGGCTTCGCTGGTGGCGCGCAAGCTGGCCGACATCCCCATCGTTGCCTGTGCGCACAGCGGCTACCTGCAGCGCATGGGCACACCGCGCACGGCGGCGGACCTGCTGCAGCACCGCCTGATCGGCTACGACCGCGACGACACCATCGAACGGGGGTTTGCACAGGTGGGCCTGCCCTTGCCGCGCGAGAACTTCGTGCTGCGCACCGACAACCAGCTGGCCTATGGTCACCTGGTGGCCGCCGGTGCCGGCATCGGTTTTGTGGCCGCCTACAACGTGCGCCACTGGCCCGGTGTGCGGGCCGTGTTGCCGATGCTGAAGATTCCGCCGCTGCCGTGCTGGCTGGCCGTGCACCGCGAGATCCGCGGCAGCGCCATCGTGCGGCGGGTCTACGACTTCCTGGCCGAGAACCTTCCGCGCGAGCTGGCCACTTGACTCACAGCGGCGAGGCGGGCGTGCAGGGCGTGTCTGCTCGCGCCCGCAAGGGCACCGACATCAGCCAGCCCCGCAAGGTGCGCAACACCGCCCGCGCACAGTCACCACCCAGTTGCTGCGCACGTTCGCTGCGTTCGATGCGGCCTTGCAGGTAGCGGTGGGTGCGCGCGGGTGTGTCACTGGCCGACGGACCGCCGTGTTGGTGGGCCAGTTCGATGGCGTGGGCCAGCATGCGCGCGGCGGTGTCCTTCAGGCGGCGCGCGTCGTCGGCCGACCAGTGGGCACGTGCGTCGGCCGCGTCGTGCGGCGACGAGACCACACGGACCACGGCTTCCATCGCGGGCAGGGTGGCCGAGGCCACGCGCTTGACCGCGACGTCGGCGATCAGCACTCCCTCGTCCTGCGCCAGCGTGAACACCGGCGCCACGTCGAGCACCCCGTGCTCGGGGTCGGCCTGGCCCGCGTCCCAGGGCTTCAGGCTGACACCGGGCCCGCTGGCCGCGGCCGCAGCCGACCACAGGTCCTGGCTGGACCAGGCCCGAAGCGCGGGCTGGTACGGCACCAGCACGCGGTCGGCTTCTTCCTGTTCGCGCTGCCGCTGCGCCGACTGCACACCCTGGCTGATGGCGGCGTGCGTGAAGATGGCGGCCAGCAGGCCCGCCGGACCGGGCACGATGTAGGGTCCGATCTGCGGACCCATGCCCACGCCCTCGCCTTCGGTGGGCAGCATGCCGCGCCAGCTGACCTCGGGCCCGGTGGGCGGCTTCAGCCACAACGTGGTCTGGGCAGAAGTGCCACCCGCAGCGATCAACAAGCCGACCGCCCACGCCACGGCCACCAGCGCAGGCTTCACTGCGTGAACGGTTTCTTCACCATGTCCATGCCGGTTTCCAGGACCTGGTAGTAGGCGTTGGACAGGCCGGGGAACTTCGGCGGTTCGTCCCAGGCGCCTTCGGCCGCACGCGACAGCGACAGCGGCAGGTACCACTCCAGCGCGTGCGTGCTCAGGTCGATGAGCGATGCGTTGCCATAGAGCACGGCCCTGGGCACGTCGGTGGGCACATAGGCCGAGTACGAACGCCACACGCCCAGCGCGGTGATGTTCACCACCAGCAAGCGGTCGATCTGGTGTTTGGCCTTCAGCGCCCCGTAGTTCTTGCGCGACTTGTTGGTGGGATCCGCGGCGCCGAGGTCGGGCAGGTCGCTCACCTTCAGCGGATCGGTGATCAGCACCGCGTCCAGGCCCTGCTTCTTCAGCAGCGCCACCAGGTCGGTCGGCAGCGGCTTCAGCTCGGTGGTGCTGAAGGACTGCACCTCCTTGCTCAGTGCCGAATGTGCGCCGTTGGCCACGGCCAGGCACAGCAGGCAGCCGGCGCCGGGGAATTCGGTATCGGGCTTGGGCAGGTCGGCCATCACCACGCCGATGCGGCCGGGTTTGGCCTTGGCGGCAGCAAAGTAGTCGGCGGCCAGGTTGACGGGCAACTGCACCGGACCGGCGCAACCCGCCAAGACAGTGGCAACGAGCAGCGCAACGGCAGCGCCGGCAGAACGCAAAGACATGGAACCTCCCGGATGCGGGCACACGGACAACGGCGCCCTTGGTGGGAGGATGTTAGGCAGGCCGTCTTCGCGAAAAGGCGCGGAACCGCGAAGTTAGGGGGCAGGACTTTCCCGAGGCGCTGCGGGCATCAGATCCAGGTAACTGCCTGCCAGCCGCCGTGCAGCGGCCAGGCCCAGCCGGTCCATCAGCGCTTGTGCCACGGCGGCGCCTTCGCTGTCGGACTGGCCCGGTTTCAGCACCACCTCGAGTTCCACGAAGTCACCGAGCCCTTGCACGCGGTCTAGGTGGATGCGGGTGCTGAAACCCGCTTCGTCCACCACCACCAGCAGGCGTGTCTTGCACACGCGCCCCAGCACGCCGCAGCCGCGTTGCAGCGCTTCGCGAAGCGCCGCCGCATCGGGCACGGCCACCCGCACGTAGTCGCTGGCCTTGGCGTCGCCGCTGTCGGGCCGGTGGTAGTGGATGAGTTCGGCACTGCCGTCGGCGAACTCCCGCAGCTTCAGGCGGCCGTGTGGCACGTCGAAGAAGGTGTCGTCCTGTTCCAGGGTCGCCGCCTGAGCACCCGTCAGCGTCAGCGCCCGGCTCAGCAGCGTGTCGACGCTGTCGATGCGCGCCTTGATCTCGATGTTGCGGGGCATGGCGGCCTGAGCTGCAGTGTCACTGTGTTCCAACGCTGGCCAGCACCAGGCGGTTGGCGTCGCTGCCGACCACCATCACGCGGCCGTCCATCGGCACCACGTGGTCCGGGGTACGCAGGACCGCGGCGCCCACTTGGCTGCCCAGGGGCACCCGCTGGCTGCGCGCCTGCGGCGCCACCGCGGACAGCGCGGCCGTGCCCGGTGTCAGCTGATGCACCAGCACCGATGGCGCGGCCCCCGTGCTGTCCAGGCCCACCACCAGCAGCCGCGAGCCTTGTGCGGCCAGCAAAGGGCGCGGCATGCCGCTGTCCCAGTTGGCCGGCAGGGTTTCGGTGTCGATGCCGCCGGCAGAGGCACGGCGGGGGGACCAGGAGTCGTCCAGCGTCACGCCGCGCGGGGCAAAGGTGCCCGGGCCCGGCCCTTCGATGCCCATGCCCAGCAGCGGCTGGCGCCACCAGACGGCAGCAAAGTCGGCGCCCAGCACGGGCCAGGCCTGGGTGCGGAAGGCGGTGTCGCCGGCGTTGCCGTCGCTGGCCAGCACGCCCAGGCGCGGTGTGGCCGTGGCGCCGTCGACCACCGCCACCCGCTGCGTTCGGGAGCTGCCGGTCTGCTGCCGATACCAGGTGGCCATGGCCCGCCCGCCCTGCGCCGACAAGCTGCCTTGTGTGCCGCTGCTGCCGACGAAGTCCCAGCTGTCCAGCACCCTCGGGGCGCCCAAGGCTGCGCCTGAGGTGTCGAAGGCCTGCAGCCGCAGTTGCATGTCGGTGCCAGCGGGGCCGCTGAGCACCGAAGCCAGCACCCACAAGCTGTTGCCGTCGCCGGCCACGCTGATCGCGGAGGGGTCCGAAGCACCGATGCTCAGCAGCGTGCCGCTGCCGTCCAGCAGCCGGCCGTCGGCGCCCAGGCGGTGCAGGCGCAGGTCGCTGGTGCCGGCCAGGCCGCGGGGCTCGGGCACCAGCAGCGCGGCGCCGGTGCCGGTGGAAACCAGGGTTGGCCGCAGGGCGGTCAGGCTGGCAGGCAGGATGGCCGACAGCTCCTGCACGCCAGTGAGGTGACCCCGTCGGTTCAAGGCAGCCACGGTGATGCCGGTGAAGTCGCCGGGGCGCATGGACGGCGACACGACCAGCAGCGCCTGGCCGTTGTCCACCGCCGCTGCAGCCCAGGCCGGAGGCAGCCACGGGAAGTTGGTGCCACTCAGGCCGTGCAGGGGCGACGTGGGCTCGAAGGCGCCCAGCCCTTCGCCGATGCCGTCCCAGGCCACCAGGCGTTCTTCGGACACGGTGTTGCTGCCGGTGTCGGTTTCGACCCGGCGCACCACTCCCACCCCTTCGGCGTACCAGGTGGACATCAGCACCCGGCTGGCCGGTGGCCCGGCAGCACCACTGGCCAGCCGGGCCTGCACGACAAATGTCAGGTCCACCCGCAGGGCGCGCAAGGTGCGGCCCAGTTCGGGCAAGGCCACGTCTTCCCAGCCTGCGACGCGGCTCCAGGCGGCCACGTCCAGCGTGTCGTCGCGGCGGTCGCCGTCCAGGTCGCCGGCCGACACGCTGCGGTCGATCAGCGTGATCTGGTCGTTGGCACGCACCGGCGATCGCAGTTCCACGGTGACCAGCGGTTCACCCGCCGGCAGGCCCAGGAAGGCGCCGTCTTCGCGAACCACGATGCGGCCACCTTCGGCACTGAGTGTCACCGTGTCGGGTTCCGGGCCGGCGATGCCACCTTGCTGGGTCTCGTTGACACCACCGCCCGCCGCTGCAGCTTGGCTGGCTGTCGCTGCGTAGGTGTTGAGCACCGACGCGCCGGACTGCCGCGTGCCGCGGTACTGCCACAAGGCGCCGGCCCGAAGCGGGCGCAACGTGGTGGCGTCGGCCAGCAGGGTGGCGCCCAGGGCCGGCGCGGCGGGCACCAGGCCGGTGGGCGAGGTGCCACTGCCAGAGTCAGCACCACCGCCCCCACCGCCGCCGCAGGAAACAAGCGTCAATGCGGCGACGCAAGAAAGCGCGGCGTGCCGCAGTCGAACGGCCAGCCCCACGATCAGCTGCCCTGGATGCCCATCGCCACTTGCCGCAGGGCCTTTTCGAACACCTCGGGCGGCTGGCCGCCCGAGATGAGGTGGCGCCGGTCGATGACCACGGCCGGCACCGACTGGATGCCGGCCTGCTGCCATTCGCGTTCAGCGGCGCGCACCTCGTCGGCATAGCGGCCCTCGGCCAGCACGGCGGCGGCTTCGGTGCTGTCCAGGCCCGCCTGGGCGGCCAGGTCCAGCAGCACGTCGGTGGCGCCGGGGTTGCGGCCTTCGCCGTGGTAAGCCTTCAGCAGCGCGTGTTTCAGCGCGCGCTGTTGCGTCGCGCCTTGCAATCCAGCCCAGTGGATGAGGCGGTGGGCATCGAAGGTGTTCCACACGTGAGCCCGCTCGCCGAAGGCAAAACCGACAGCGGCGCCCCGCTCGCGGATGACCGCCCGGTTCTGCGCCAGTTGCGCGTCGCCCATGCCGTATTTGGCCTTCAGGTAGTCGGCTGCGTTGGCCCCTTCGGCGGCCATCGTCGGGTTCAGCTCGAAAGGCTGGAAGTGGATCTCGACCGGGATGTCCGGGCCGATCTTCTCGAGCGCACGCTCCAGCGAATTCAGGCCCACGGCACACCAGGGGCAGGCCACGTCGGAAACGAAGTCGATGCGCATGAGAACTCGCTGTTGATGCCGCCGGGGCCGGATGTGCAGTTTACGAAGACCCGTCGGCCCCGCCGGCCCGGGGTGTTCAGCGCTGGCGCGCCAGCTTGGGGTCCATCAGGTCGCGCAGGCCGTCGCCCATCAGGTTCAGGCCCAGCACGCTGAGCACGATGGCCACACCCGGGTAGACCGCCAGCATCGGCGCCTGGAACATCAGCGTCTGCGCCTCGTTGAGCATGCGACCCCAGCTGGGTTGCGGCGGCTGCGTGCCCAGGCCCAGGTAGGACAGCGCGGCTTCGGCCAGGATGGCCGTGGCAAAGCTGATGCTGGCCTGCACGATGAGCTGGCTGGCGATGTTGGGCAGCACATGGTCCAGCGTGATGGCCAGCGGCCCCTTGCCGGCGGCGCGCGCGGCGGTGATGTAGTCGCGGGCCCACACGGCATTGGCCGCACCGCGGGTGATGCGCGCAAACACCGGGATGTTGAAGATGCCGATGGCCACGATGCTCATCACCAGGCCCGGTCCGTAGATGGCGGTCAGCATGATGGCGCTCAGCAGCGCCGGAAAGGCGAAGGTGAAGTCGCTGGCGCGCATGATCAGCTCTTCGACCCAGCCGCGTTTGGCCGACGCCAGGCAGCCCAGGGCCACACCGACGATGAGGCCGATCCCCACCGCGATCAGGCCCACGACGATGCTGTTCTGCGCCCCCACCAGCAGCAGCGACACGATGTCGCGGCCCAGGCTGTCGGTGCCCAGCCAGTGCGCGGCGCTGGGCGGCTGCAGCTTGGCGGGGATGTCGATCTCGGCATAGGGATAGGGCGTCCACCACAGCGACAACAGCGCGGCACCACACAGCGCCAGCGTCAGCAGGGCACCGACCAGGAAACTCTTGTGGCGCAGCGCGCGCGCCCACAGTTTGTCGTTCATGCGGTGTTCATGAATGGCGCAAACGCGGGTCGACCACTGCGTACAACACGTCGACGACGAAGTTCACCACCACCACCACGGCGGCCAGCAGCATGACCACGTCGCGCACGACGATCAGGTCGCGGTTGCTGATGGCCTGGAACACCAGGCGGCCCACACCCGGCAGCACGAACACGTTTTCGACCACGATGGTGCCGGTGATCAGGTTGGCAAACTGCAGGCCGGCCACCGTCAGCACCGGGATCATCGCGTTGCGCAGCACGTGGCCCCACAGCGCCTGGCGCCGCGACAGGCCCTTGGCACGCGCAGTGCGTACGAAGTCTTCACGCATCACGTCCAGCACCGCCGAGCGTGTGACACGTGCCAGGATCGCGGCCTGCACCAGCGCCAGCGCCACGGCAGGCAGGATCAGCGCCTGCACCCCTTCCCACAGGCCACCGCCGTCGTCTTCGGTCCAGCCCGGAAAGCCGCCCGCGCTGACCCATTGCAGCTGCACCGCAAACAGCATGATCAGCAGGATCGCGAACCAGAAGTTGGGAATCGCGATGCCCAGTTGGCTGGCCGCCATCACACCCACGTCACCGATGCGGTTGTGACGCGACGCGGCGTACAGACCCAGGCCCAGCGCCAGCACCAGGGTCAGCGCCATGGCCATCAGCGCCAGCGGCACGGTGACCTGCAGCCGCTGCGCGATGAGCTCGGCCGTGGGCGTGTCGTAGCTGATGCTCTGCGCCGTGCGGCCCTGCAGCAGGCCACCCACCCAGTCGGTGTAGCGCGTCAGGGCCGGGCGGTCCAGGCCGAGCTTGGCGTTCAGCGCGGCCAGCGATTCGGCGGTGGCGGTGTCGCCCAGGATGACCTCGGCGGCATTGCCCGGCAGCAGCTCGAGCACCGCAAACACCAGCACCGACGCCACGGCCAGCGTGGCCAACAAGGTGGCCACGCGTTTGAAGAGGAAGGGTCCCATCGACGACATGCAGAGAAATATGATGCCCTAAGCGCGAACACACGCATGAACCCAGGCCCGCAGGAGACCCGCCATGAACCACCCGATGCCCTTCGACACCACGCAAGTTTTCATCGGCGGTGTCTGGCGCGCCGCCGACGCCGGCCAGCAGCTGCCGCTGCACGACCCCAGCGACGGCAGCCTGCTGACGCACATCGCCCGCGGTCAGGCTGCCGACGTGGACGCTGCCGTGTCAGCGGCACAGGCCGCGCTCGACGGGCCCTGGGGCCAGCTCACCGCCACCGAACGCGGGCGGGTGCTGATGAAGATGAGCGCGGCGGTGCTGCAGCAGGTTGATGAACTGGCGCGGCTGGAAGCGCTGGACGTGGGCAAGCCGCTGAAGCAGGGCCGGGCCGACGCCGTGGCGCTGGCGCGTTACCTGGAGTTCTACGGCGGCGCCGCGGACAAGGTGCTGGGCGAGACCATTCCCTTCATCAACGGCTACACCGCGCTCACGCTGCGAGAACCGCACGGCGTGACGGCGCACATCGTGCCCTGGAACTACCCGATGCAGATCATCGGCCGCAGCGTGGGCGCCGCGCTGGCGATGGGCAACGCCTGTGTGCTGAAACCGGCCGAAGAAGCCTGCCTGACGGCGCTGGCCTTTGCGCACATCGCGCAGCAGGCCGGGCTGCCGGCCGGTGCGCTGAACGTCGTGCCGGGCCTGGGTGAAGAAGCCGGTGCTGCGCTGGCAGCGCACCCCGGCGTGCGCCACATCTCGTTCACCGGGTCGGTCATGGTGGGTGGCCTGATCCAGGCGGCGGCCGCGCGCAATGCGGTGCCGGTGACGCTGGAACTGGGTGGCAAGAGCCCGCAGCTGGTCTTCGACGACGCCGACCTGGACGCGGCGCTGCCTTTCCTGGTCAACGCCGGCATCCAGAACGCTGGCCAGACCTGTTCTGCCGCGTCACGCATCCTGGTGCAACGCGGGGTGCTGGACACCGTGACCGAACGCATGGCCGAGCGCTACCGCGCGCTGCGTGTGGGGCCGGCGATGGACGATCCGGACGTCGGCCCGCTGATCAGCCGGCGTCAGCAAGAGCTGGTGCAGGGTTATCTGTCGCTGCTGCGGGATGAAAGTGGCAGCGGCCTGCGCATCGTGGCGCAGGCGACTTTGCCCCCCGGGCTGCCGGCCGGCGGCTGTTATGGGCCACCCACGTTGGTGGGTGGCGCCGGCGCCACGCATCGCATCGCGCAGGAAGAGATCTTCGGCCCGGTGCAGGCGGTGATCGCCTTCGACGATGAAGCTCAGGCGCTGCAGATCGCCAACGGCACCAACTTTGGCCTGGTGGCCGGTGTGTGGACACGGGACGGCAGCCGCGCCATGCGGCTGGCGCGCAAGCTGCAGTGTGGGCAGGTCTTCATCAACAACTACGGCGCGGGCGGTGGCATCGAACTGCCCTTCGGCGGCGTCAAACACTCGGGCCACGGGCGTGAAAAGGGCTTCGAGGCGCTCTACGGCTTTTCGACGCTGAAGACGGTGGCCATCAAACACGATTGAGGCTCGCCCACACTTGTCATACACTGTATGACGTATTGAACGGGAAGCCACCATGCGCGTCAACGCCCGCCTCGACGAAGTCACGCAGCAGCAGCTGGACTACCTGACCCAGGCCACCGGCCAGAGCGTCAGCCATGTCGTGCGAGAAAGCGTGGCGCAGTACTACGCGCAGGTGCGCCGGCAGCGAGCGCCCAGCCGCTTTCTGGCGATGGCGGGCAAGGGCGACAGCGGGCGCAGCGATGTCGCTTCGCATGTCAAGGCCCACCTCACCGAGATCCTGGAAGGCAAGCTTGGGCTTGGGCCCTTGGCGCCCGAGCTGAAGGCTGCGTCACGCAAACGTCGAGCACCGCCTGCGAAATGATCGCAGTCGACACCGGCTACTTCTATGCACTGACCGACCGACGTGATGCCTGGCATCAGCGGGCGTTGGCTTGCGCCCGGCGCCTGGACGGCGAGCCGATGGTCACCACCTGGCCTGTGCTCACCGAAGCCTGCCATCTGTTGGCGGCGCGGCTGGACCCTGCCTTTGCCACCGAGCTGCTTGGCGACGTGGTCGATGGTGGCATTGACGTCTGGAGTCCACCCAACGAAGCCCTGGCCCGCATGCCCGCCTTGATGCGCAAATACGCCTCCCTGCCCATGGACCTGGCCGACGCCAGCCTGGTGCTGCTGGCCGAACACCTGGGCCACGGCCGTATCCTCACCACCGACGAGCGTGACTTCGGCGCCTACCGCTGGAAGAACCGCAAACCCTTCAAGAACGTGATGCTGGAGACACGATGAACACATCCCTGCGTGAAGGCCGCTTGCAAGGCAAGGTGGCCATCGTCACCGGCGGCGGCTCGGGCTTTGGCGCCGGCATCTGCGCCAAGTTCGTGGCCGAAGGCGCGCAGGTGGTGGTGGCCGACCTGAACCTGCAGGCTGCACTCGACGTGGCCGCCAGCCTGGGCCCGGCGGCCCGTGGCGTGCGGGTCGACGTGGCCCAGGCCGCGGACGTGCGGCTGATGATGGAAGCCGCCGAACTGCACTTCGGCCGCATCGACATCCTGGTCAACAACGCCGGTGTCACGCACCTGCCGCAGCCGCTGGAAGAGGTGGGCGAAGAAGACTTCGACCGCATCGTGGCGGTCAACATGAAGGCAATCTACCTGGCCATGCGCGAGGTGGTGCCGCGCATGAAGGGCAATGCGCCGGGCCGCCAGGGCATCCGCGGCGTGGTGCTGAACATGGCCAGCACGGCCGGTGTCAGCCCGCGCCCGCGCCTGAGTTGGTACAACGCCAGCAAGGGATGGGTGATCACCGCCACGCGCGCCAATGCGGTGGAACTGGCGCCCAGCGGCATCCGCGTGGTGGCGCTGAACCCGGTGGCCGGCGAAACGCCGCTGCTGAAAAGCTTCATGGGCCAGGACACACCCGAGGTGCGCGCGAAGTTCCTGTCCACCATCCCCATCGGCCGCTTCTCCACGCCGGAAGACCTGGGCAATGCCGCCTGTTTTTTGTGCAGCGACGAAGCCAGCATGATCACCGGGGTGTGCATGGAGGTCGACGGGGGCCGGTGCATTTGATAGGCCCCCAAGCTCGCTGACGCTCGCTGCCCCCCGAGGGGGGTGTCCGCCGACGGCCCGGCGAAGCCGGTTCCGTGGCGGGAAGCTTGGTCCAAGTCAGCTGATTTTGTATGTCTGCAGGTGGATGCTGGTTTCGGTGGCGCCGATGCCCTTGATCAGCCGCACGCGTTCCAGCACCTCGGCCAGTTCGGCCAGGTTGGCGGCGCGCAGTTCGGCCAGCAGGTCCCAGCGGCCGTTGGTGTCGTGCAGCGCGGCCACGCCGGGTTCACCCAGCAAGGTGCTGATGACGGCGCGGGTCTGGTTGCCTTCCACCGTGATGCTCATCCACGCGGTGATGCGCTGGGTCTCCACGTCGGGCCGCAGCAGCACGGTGTAACCCACCAGCACCCCTTCGTCCTCGAGCTTGCGAATGCGGTTGCTGACGGTGCCGCGCGAGACGCCCAGCTTCACCGCCAATGTGGCCACGCTGGCTCGGGCGTCCTGGCGCAGCAGGCCGATGAGCTGCAAGTCGGTGGAGTCCATGGCCGATTCTGTCATTTCGGCAGCCAAGCCTGGCAAAACGGCATAAGACTGACGGATCCAGAGCACGATTGCCGCTTCTCACTGCCGTGGCACCCCAGAACAATCCTGTTGATCGAACAGGACATGCCCATGACCACCTTGCTCACCACCCATGACATCACCCGCATCGTTGCCGCCCACGGCCTGCCCCAGGTGCTGCGCCGCCTGGAAGAAGCCATCACGGCCGACTTTCGCCGCTGGGCCGACTTCGACAAGGTGGCGCGTGTGGCCAGTCATTCGAAGGCCGGTGTCATCGAACTGATGCCGGTGGCCGACGCGCAGCAGTACAGCTTCAAGTACGTCAACGGCCACCCGGCCAACGGCCTGCAGGGCCTGCCCACGGTGATGGCCTTCGGCGTGCTGGCCGACGTGGCCACCGGCCGGCCCACGCTGTTGAGCGAGCTGACCATCACCACCGCGATGCGCACCGCCGCCACCTCGGTGATGGCGGCGCGGTTGCTGGCCCGGCCCGGTTCGCACACCATGGCGCTCATCGGCAACGGCGCGCAGAGCGAGTTCCAGGCGCTGGCCTTCCACCACCTGCTGGGCATCCGGCGCCTGCAACTGTTTGACTCCGACCGCGGTGCCACCGCCAAGCTGATGCGTCACTTGCAAGGTGTGCCGGGGCTTGAACTGCAAGTGTGCGCCAACACTGCAGATGCGGTTCGTGGTGCGGACATCGTCACCACGGTGACCGCCGACAAGCGCAATGCCGTCATCGTCAACGCCGAGATGCTGGCCCCGGGCATGCACTTGAACGCTGTGGGTGGTGACTGCCCGGGCAAAACCGAGCTCGAAGCCGCCGTGCTGCGGGCGGCCCAGGTGTTTGTCGAGTACGAGCCGCAGACCCGCGTGGAAGGTGAACTGCAGCAGATGCCGGCCGACTTCGAGGTCACCGAGCTTTGGCGGGTGCTGCAAGGGCAGGCCGCCGGCCGGCGCGACGACGCAGCGATCACCCTCTTCGATTCGGTCGGGTTTGCGATGGAGGACTTTTCGGCCTTGCGGCTGATGGCCGAGCTGGCGCATGGCCTGGGGCTGGGACGCCCGCTGGACCTGATCCCCGAGCTGGCTGACCCGAAGGACCTGTTCTCGCTGCTGGCACCCCTTGCACAGCGGCGGCGGGCGGCCTGAACACCTTTTCCCCGCCATGCAAAAGGGCCACCTGCGGTGGCCCTTCTTTTTCCTGGCAGCGGCCGCCAGACCGCTGCGGCCTCAACCCCGCTCGTGCCGGTCGGCAGCGGCAAACAGGTCGGCGGCAAAACGCGGGTCTTGCGCCATCACGTCCTGGGCGTAGATCCGCACACGGGCGGCTTCGGCCAGGCGGTCGGCTTGCGCACGTCGCTCGACCTGGGTTTCACCCACGGTTTCCAACCAGCCCAGGAACGCGGCAAAGACATTGGCGGCCCAGGCGGCACCGCGCGGTGCGGCAACCTTGGCGGGGGTGCTGACGGTCATGGTGGTCATCTTGGTCCTCACAGAACCGCGAAGAGTCGCGGCGATGGAAGGAATATAAGGGTTACCACCAATGTCTGATACTGAATAATTCGCACGTAAGGTATAAACAAAACGAATGTCATGCCCCGACCACCCACTTCATGAACTTCCGCACGCTCGACCTCAACCTGCTGCGTGTTTTTGATGCCGTGATGGCCGAAGGCAGCCTGACCCGGGCCGCCGCCGGCCTGGCCATGACGCAGCCAGCCGTGAGCCACGCGCTGCGCCGGCTTCGCGAGGCCGTCGGCGAAGAGCTCTTCCTGCGCGTGGCCCACGGCGTGAAGCCAACGCCCCACGCCGAGGTGCTGTGGCCACAGGTGCGGGCCGCGCTGGGTGTGCTGCGCCAGGCGCTGTCACCGGGCGACTTCGACCCCCGGCGCGATGCGGTGCAGTTGCGCGTGGCGATGGCCGACGCCACCGCAGCCCTGCTGGCGCCGCCGCTGGTGGCCCACATCGAACAGGAGCAGGCGCTCGTCAACCTGCGCGTGCTGCCGTTGACCACCCGCGATCCGCGCCGCCTGGTGGAAAGTGGCGACGCCGACCTGGCCGTGGGCTTTTTCCCGGAACTGGTGACGACCATCGTCGCGCAGGGCCAGGACAGCCACCTGCACCACGCCCGCCTGTACGAGTCCCGCTACGTGTGTGTGATGCGCAAACAGAACCCGCTGGCGCAGTGTGAACTGACGCTGGACGACTACTGCCAGGCCCACCACCTGCTGGTCAGCTTTTCGGGCCGGCCGCACGGTTACGTCGACCAGGCACTGGCGGCGCTGGGCCGCCAGCGGCGCGTGGTGCTGACCGTGAACCAGTTTTTCACCGCCGGGCGCGTGGTGGCGCGGTCCGACCTGCTGACCGTGCTGCCCGACGGTTTTGTCGAAGCCACCGGCTACGCTGACGAACTCGTCATCCGCGAACTGCCGCTGACCCTGCAGCCGGTGCACGTGGAGATGATCTGGCACCTGCGCCACGACGCCGACCCGGCACACCGCTGGCTGCGCGGCTTGTTGCAGGAAGCCGCGGCCCGCGGCACGTCGCTGGCCCGTTGACCGGGCTCAGATCACCGCGGCCATGGCTTCGGCCGTGCGCTGCACATTGCCGGTGTTCAGCCCGGCCACGCAGATGCGGCCCGAGCGCACCAGGTAGACGCCGAACTCGTCGCGCAGGCGGTCCACCTGCGTGGCCGACAGCCCCGTGTAGCTGAACATGCCACGCTGCGTCAGGAAGTAGCCGAAGTCGCGCCCGGGTTTCAGGCTCGTCAGCACGCCATGCAGGCTGCGCCGCATGGCCAGGATGCGGTTGCGCATCGCGGCCACGTCGGCTTCCCAGCTGGCGCGCAGCGCCGGGTCGGTGAGCACCCGGCTCACCACGCCGGCGGCGTGGATGGCGGGGCTGGAGTAGTTGCGGCGCACGGTGGCTTTCATCTGGCCCAGCACCAGGTCGGCTTCGGCGGCGTTTGCGCAGACCACGCTCAAGGCGCCAGCGCGTTCGCCGTAGACGCTCATGCTCTTGCTGAAGCTGTTGGCGACGAAGAAGCTCAAGCCCGCTGATGCCAGTGCGCGCACGGCAAAAGCGTCCTGTTCGATGCCGTCGCCGTAGCCCTGGTAGGCCAGGTCCAGGTAAGGCAGCAGCTCGCGGCTTTTCAGCACGGGGATCAATGCCTGCCACTGCGCCGGCGTCAGGTCCACACCGGTCGGGTTGTGGCAGCAGGCGTGCAGCAGCACCACGCTGCGTGCGGGCAGGGTCTGCAGCGCCGCCAGCATGTCGGCAAAGCGCACACCGCCGGTGGCCGCGTCGTAGTAGGGGTAGGTGTTCACCTGCACCCCGGCACCTTCGAACATCGCGCGGTGGTTGTCCCAGGTGGGGTCGCTCACCCACAGCTGGCTGTCGGGCAACCAGCGCTTGATGAAATCGGCGCCCACCTTCAGGCCGCCGCTGCTGCCCACGGTCTGCAGCGTGGCCACGCGGCCGCTGCGCACGGCTTCGTGGTCGGCACCGAACAGCAGGTGCTGCACGGCCTGGCGCATCGCAGCCGAGCCTTCGATGGGCAGGTAGGGCTTCGCGCCACTCTCGGCCAGCATCTGGGTTTCAGCCCGGCGCACGCAGTCCAGCACCGGGATGCGGCCAGCGTCGTCGAAGTAGATGCCGATGGACAGGTTGACCTTGTCGCTGCGCGGGTCCTTCTGGAAAGCCTCGTTCAGGCTCAGGATGGGGTCGCCGGCGTAGGGCTCGAGGTGCGCAAAAACGCTCATGTCTTCAGTGCCTTTTCGATGTCCTTGCGCAAGGACTCGGGGGTGTCGTTGGGTGCGTAACGTTTCAGCACCTGGCCGTCGCGGCCGACCAGGAACTTCGTGAAGTTCCACTTCACGCCTTCGGTGCCCAGCAGGCCCGGCGCCTGCGCCTTCAGCCACTGCCACAGCGGGTGGGCCTGGGCGCCGTTGACCTGCACCTTGGCCATCATCGGGAAGCTCACGCCGTAGTTCATCTCGCAGAAGCTGGCGATCTCTTCGTTGGCGCCGGGGTCCTGCGCACCAAACTCGTTGCTGGGGAATCCCACGATCACGAGCCCCTGGTCGGCGTAATCCTTCCACAGCTGTTCCAGGCCCTTGAACTGGGGTGTGAAACCGCAGGCGCTGGCGGTGTTCACGATGAGCAGCACCTTGCCGCGCTGGCTGGACAGGTGGGCTGGCTTGCCGGTGATGGACAAGGCCTCGAAGTCGTAGACGCTGTTGGCGGCCATGGAATGTTCCCCTGAGGGCAGTGCAGGCTTGCGGGGCTGGATGTTAGCGCCGCAGGCGTTGACAGCCCGGGCCGTGGATCGCACCATCGCCCCCCTCATGCCTGCCGTCCGCCGCGTCTCTCTGCTGGGTTTGCGTTCGTCCGACCGCGATCAGGTCGTGGCCGCCTTGTCCACGCAGCGCTCGGAAGCTGCGCGTTATGTCGTGGCCGGCCTGATGGACGAAGCCGACGTGCTGGTGGCCGACGCCAACGACAAGGCTTCGGTGCAGCTGGTGCTGGCCACCGACAGGCTGTCGGGCACCTTGTTTGTCGGCGGCCCGCCGCCGGCAGGTTCGGTGGCTTGCATTTCGCGCCCCATCGAGGCCGAACACCTGCTGCGTGAACTGGACTTCCTGGTGGCAGCGCCGCGAAGCCTGGCGGCCGCGCACCTGAGCGCCGTGGCGGCCGCGCCCTGGAAAGGCCCCAAGCGCCTGCGCATGGCCGCTGCGCGGGCCACCGTCACTGCCGACCCGGCGTTGCATGCGCTGCTGGTGGACGACAACGAAAGCGCGCTGCTTGACCTGGAAACCCGTCTGCGGCCCTACGGCCTGGTGACCGAGTGCGCGCAGGGCAGCGCTCGCGCCATCGAACGGCTGGCGCACGCTCACTTCGACCTGGTTTTCCTGGCCGTCAACCACGGCACCCACAGCAAGCTGGACGGACTGGCTCTGTGCCAGCACATCAAGCGCCAGCAACCCCGCCTGGCCCTGGCTTCGTCGGTCGTCCTGATGTCCACCCACCACAGCCACTCCGACCGCGTGCGCGGCAACCTGGCCGGCTGCGATGCCTACCTGGCCAAACCGCTGGACGACACCGAACTGCACGTCCTGATGCAGCGCCATGGCCTGCAACGGCGCACACCCGCCGAGGGCGAACACCGCGCTGACCTGGCGCCTGAGGTCTGAAACAGGGTCTGAGGCGCTGGCGGCCTAGGGCCGCCTCAGACCCAGCCACACCACGGTGGCCACCACCAGCAGACCACCAGCCACCTGCAGCGGCGCAATGGTCTGGCCCAGCAGCGCCCAGGCCAGCACCAGCGCAAAGATCGGCTCGACGTTCATGATGGCCGAATTGCCCACCACCCCCAGACGCGGCAGCACCGTGAACATGATGGTGAAGGCGGTGCCGTACAGCGCAGTCAGCGCCACCAGCCCCCACCAGCCGGGCGCCGCCTGCGGCAAGGCAAAACCGCCCTGTGCAGCCACCGCCACCAGCGCCAGTGCGCCCACCATGGCCATCGTCAGGGCCGTGCGCAGCCGGCCGTCGACATCGGCAGCTTCGTGTTGCGTGATGACCAGCGCCAGGCCGAAGGTGGCAGCCGCCGCCAGCGCAAAAGCCACGCCGGCGCCGATGCGGCCCCAGTGGCCCACGGCACCCAGGCCGGATGCGGCACCCAGCACGTCCAGCGCCAGTGCCAGGCCCAGCAGCATCACCGGCATGGCGCGCAGCACTCGCGGCTCGGCGCGGTGGCCGTAGACCACGCGTGCCCACAGCGCGGTCCACAGCGGGTAGGTGTTGAAGGCCAGCAGCGCCAGCGCCACCGGCAGGCGCGCCACGGCGGAATACAGGCAGAAGCTCTGCACGGCCACCAGCAGGCCGATGGCCGGCATCGCCTTGCGCTGGCGGGTGTTCAACACCCACGGCAGGCCCTGCTGCCACACCAGCGCGCCCACCACCAGTGCCGTCACGACACTGCGAAAGGCCACCGCAGTGGCCACGTCCACACCATGGTTGAAGGCCAGGCGAGCGGCCACGTGGTTGGCGCCCATCATCAGCGCGATCAGCAGCAGCGTCGCGAAGGCCGTCAGCGGCAGGGCCTGTGACGTTGGGGAGGTCGAGCTGCCAGCCATCGTGGGTTTTCGGTGCCAGTCTGTCCTGTACCTTCAGTGGCGGGCCGACAGCAGTGTCGCGCCGACGATCAACGCGCCGCCCAGAGCCAGCTGCAGGCTGGCCGTGCCGGCGCCCAGCAGCACGGCCGAGACGCTGGCAAAAAGCACTTCGCTGATCATGATCACCGCTGTGGCATTGGCCGGCAGGCGCGCTGCACCGTACTGAAGCGCCAGGTTGCCCAGCAGGAATGCCGCGGCCAGCGCCAGCGAACCGACCACCCAGCCGGCGGCCAGCGGCGGTGGCAACGGCACACCGCCCTGGGCAGACAGGGAAATTGCCAGCACCGTGGCCACCAGCGCACCACCCAGGAACATGGCCAGCGCACGCGCGGACTCGGGCCGGTGGGCCTCGCGCCGCAGCAGCACGTTGTTCAGCGCAAAGCTGAAGCCGCCCAGCACACCCAGCCATTCCGGCAGCGAGCGTGGCAGCGGCATCCCGCCTTCGGCAGGCCACAACACGATGGCCGCTCCGACCAGGGCCAGCACGACACGAAAGACCGCCCCACCGGTCAAGGGCTCGTGCAACAGCCAGCGCGCCAGCAGCACCGCCCACAGCGGCATCAGGTAGAAGAGCAGCACCACGCGCACCACGTCGCCGATGGTCACCGCCCAGTTGAAGGTGGCGTTGGTGGTACCGGCAGCGGCCACCAGCAGCCACAGCGAACGGGTGCGCCACAGCGCGCCCCAGGCACCCGGCCGCCAGGCGCTGATGGCCACGACGGCCACGCCGTAAATCAGCGCCGTGGCCCACAAGGGGTGCAGGCCGATGGCCTCCAGTTGCCGGAAGGGCCACCAGGACACGCCCCAGGTGAAGGCGTTGAAGGTCAAGGCCAGGGCAGGCAGCCAGGCGCTGCTGGGCGCGAACCTCATGGGCTGTCGATCAATGCCCGTCGGAACGGGCGATGACGAGCAGCCGCTCCACTTCTTCGTGGTGTTTGATGGTGTTGCTGATGTACCAGCGGCGGATCAGCTCCATGATGCCCGCCACCATGAGGCCGAAGATGGCGATCGCGGTGAAGGCCGAGAAGCCGAACTTCACCATGCCGGCGTAAAACGCGCCCAGGCCCAGGATGCAAGCCTGTTCATTGAAGTTCTGCACCGCAATCGACCGCCCGGCGCCCATCAGGTTGTGGCCGCGGTGTTGCAGCAGCGCGTTCATCGGCACGATGAGGAAACCGCACAACGTGCCCAGCACGACGAGGAAGGGCGCGGCCACCCAGACGTTGGTGATGACGTTCAGGCCGATCATCAGGAAGCCCACCACGATGCCCATGGGCAAGACACGCGTGGCTTTGTCCAGTTTCATGGTCATCGACGCCAGCACGGCGCCCAGCACCGAGCCCACGATCACCACACCGGCCAGGTTGGACGCCTGCGTGGTGCCGTAACCCAGTGCCGCCGCAGCCCAGGCAAACACGATCAGCCGCAGGTTGCCGAAGATGCCCCACAACAGCGTCGTGGTGGCCAGCGTGATCTGGCCCAGCTTGTCGTTCCACAGCCGTGTGTTGCAGTGGGCGAAGTCGCGCACCATGTCAGGCAGGCCACCAGTCATGGGCTGCAGCGGCGCCGCGGTGCGCGGGATGTTCAGGTTGAAGATCGCGGCAATGACGTAGATGAAGACGATCACCGAGATCGCCGCTTCGGGGGCGGTGTCGATGCCCGTGCTCAGGCCGGGCAGGTCCAGCCCCAGCAGCATCGGCGCCAGCTTGGGCCCCACCAGCTGCCCGCCGAGCAGGATGCCCAGGATGATGGAGCCCACCGTCAGGCCCTCGATCCAGCCGTTGCCCTTGACGAGCTGCGAAGCCGGCAGCAACTCGGTCAGGATGCCGTACTTGGCGGGTGAATACGCGGCGGCCCCCAACCCCACCACAGCGTAGGCCAGCAGCGGGTGGCTGCCGAACAGCATCATCAGGCAACCCACCACCTTGATGGTGTTGGCCATGAACATGACCCGGCCCTTGGGGATGGAGTCGGCAAAAGCGCCCACGAAGGGCGCCAGCACGACATAGAACAGCGCAAACATCGGCGCCAGTGCCGGTGTGTGCCAGGCCGGGGCCTGGCTCAAACGCAACAGTTCGACAGCAGCCACCAGCAGAGCGTTGTCCGCCAGCGAGCTGAAGAACTGCGCCGACATGATGGTCGAAAAGCCTTTTTTCATCGTGTCGCGCGCAGCGCTGCAGCGGGCCCGGTGCGGCCGCTGCCTGGTCTCCGTATTGGTGGCCTCCGTACCTGGGGCGGGCGGGTTATAGCATGCGTGCCTTGGCGCCCCCCTTCCCTGCGGGCGCTGGAGCCTCCGCGATGCCGCGCCCCATCGAAGCCTTGATCCACACCGCCGCACTGGCCCACAACATCGGCCGTGCCCGGGCCCTGGCCGGCGACGCGCGGGTGTGGGCCGTGGTCAAGGCCAATGCCTACGGCCACGGCATCGAACGGGCCTTCGAAGGCCTGCGCGGCGCCGACGGTTTTGCCTTGCTGGACCTGGCCGAGGCCGAGCGTGTGCGCGCGCTCGGCTGGCGCGGGCCCATCCTGCTGCTGGAAGGCTGCTTCGAGCCACGTGACCTGGAACTGTGCAGCCGCCTGGGCCTGTGGCATGCGGTGCACTGCGAAGAACAGATCAACTGGCTGGCGGCCCACAAGACCCAGCAGCCGCACCGGGTGTTCCTGAAGATGAACAGCGGCATGAACCGCCTGGGCTTCCGGCCCGAGGCGTTCCGCGGCGCCTTCACGCGCCTGAATGCCTTGCCGCAAGTGGACGAGGTGTCCTTGATGACGCACTTCTCCGACGCCGACGGCGCGCGGGGCGTCGCGCACCAGGTGGCGGTGTTCGAAGCCGCCACACAAGACCTGATGGGCGAACGCTGCTTGTCCAACAGCGCCGCCACCTTGCGCCACGGACTGAAGAACGACTGGGTGCGCGCCGGCATCGTGAGCTACGGCAGCGCGCCGGACTACCCTGAACACGACATCCTGCACTGGGACCTGCGGCCTTCGATGACGCTGCGGTCGCGCATCATCGCCACGCAGACGCTGCAGCCCGGCGACACCGTGGGCTATGGCAGCAGCTACACGGCCACCGCGGTGCAGCGCATCGGCATCGTGGCCTGCGGTTATGCCGACGGCTACCCGCGCCACTGCCCCAGCGGCACGCCGGTGCTGGTGGATGGCGTGCGCAGCACCACCGTGGGCCGGGTGTCGATGGACATGATCGTGGTGGACCTGGCGGCGCTGCCGGCAGCCGGCCTGGGCAGCGAGGTCACGCTGTGGGGCCAGGGGCCGCACGGCACCATCCTTTCGATCGATGAGGTTGCCCGCTCGGCCGCTACCATCGGCTACGAGCTGATGTGCGCGCTGGCGCCTCGCGTACCGGTGCACGTCGGCAATTGAACCTCACACGGAAAGCGGCCTCCTCATGGGCATCATCGGAACCATCGTCGTCGGCCTGATCGTCGGCGCACTCGCACGTCTTGTCATGCCCGGCGACCAGAAGATGGGCTGGATCCTGACCTGCCTGCTGGGCATCGGCGGCTCTGTGCTGGCCGGTTTCATCGGCCAGGCGCTGGGCTGGTACCAGGCCGGGCAGGGCGCGGGCTGGATCGCCTCGGTGCTGGGCGCGGTGCTGCTGCTCTTCGTGGTGGGCAAGCTGCGCGGCGGTTCATCCAGCTGAAGCGGCGGTCCTGAAGCCACCCCGGGTCGACCCGGCCGAGGTCGAATTCACCGCCATCCGCGCCCAGGGCGCGGGGGGGCAGAACGTCAACAAGGTGTCGAGCGCGGCGCACCTGCGCTTCGACATCGCGGCTTCGAGCCTGCCCGACGACATCAAGACCCGGCTGATGACGATGGCCGACCAGCGCATCACCGAAGGGGGTGTGGTCGTGATCAAGGCGCAGACGCACCGCAGCCTGCCGCGCAACCAGGCCGACGCACTGGCGCGGCTGCAGGCATTGGTGGACGAAGTGGCACAGCCCGAGGTCCTGCGCAAGGCCACACGCCCCAGTCGTGCGGCCAAGCGGCGGCGGCTGGAAGGCAAGGCGCACCGGGGCGCCATCAAGGCCGGCCGGCAGCGCGTGGGCGACTGAAGGGCGGTCCGCCGCCACAGCGGCGGTGCGAGGGGTGCATTTCGCGCCAGCTGCTGTCGATTCGTCGCAGCCTTGCTGCGCCGCCGGGCCTGGCTTCCAACAATGCGCAGCATCACCTCACCGGAGTGCTGCCATGAACCGATTCCACCGATTCCCGCTGGCCCTGAGCGCCACCTTGCTGCTGTGCACCGCCGCCCACGCGCAGGACTGCGCCACGGTGGAAGTGCACAACGTGCGCCCGCAGTCGGGCCAGTTGATGCTGGCGGCCTACGCCGACGCCGAGACCTTCGGCAAGAAGCCCATCCAGACGCTGCGCGTGCCGGCGGGCGCAGCCACCATGACGGTGCAGTTCTGCGGCCTGACGGGCAGCGCGGTGGCGCTGATGCTGTACCAGGACCTGGACGGCGACGGCAAGATGGGCCGCAACCTGATGGGCATTCCCAGCGAACCCTGGGGCGGCTCGGGCACACCCGGCATGTTCGGTCCCACCTGGGAAACGGGCCGCGTGGCGCTGGACGGCAAGCCCATCGTCGTGCGCATGTCGATGTGAGGGGTGCCACCATGCACCGAAGACACCTTCTTCAGGCATTGACGGCAGCGGCGGCAGCCGCGTCAGGCACCGCCATCGCCAAGCCCGCACGCGCGGACGACTTCACGGCCAACTTCGAAGCCCAGCCGCTGTTGCGCCCCTTCAAGGGGGTCGGCGACGCGACCGGCGACCTGCAAGGCCAGGCGCTGTTGCGCGGCCGCTGGCCCAGCGAACTGCGCGGGCGCTTCTACCGCAACGGTCCGGCGCTGTTCGAACGCGCTGGCGAGCGTTACCACCACTGGTTCGACGGCGACGGCATGGTGCAGCAGTTCACCATCGGCGATGGCGCCGTCACGCACCGCGGCCGCCTGGTGCAAACCACCAAGCTGCGCGCCGAGCAGGCCGCCGGCCGCTTCCTGATGAGCGGCTTCGGCACGCAGGTCGACGGCACGCCGCCCGTGGGCGGGCCCGACGCCTTCAACACCGCCAACACCAATGCACTGGAACACGCCGGCCGTGTGCTGGCGCTGTGGGAAGGGGGATCGGCCTGGGCGCTGGACCCCAAGGACCTGTCGACCCAGGGCCCCGTCACCTGGGGCAAGGACCTGGCGCAGGTGCCCTTTTCGGCCCACCCCAAGGTCGACCCCACGGGCCACCTGTGGAACATCGGCACCTTCGGCAAGACCCTGGTGGTGTGGCACATCGACCCCACTGGGCAACTGGTGAAGGTGCAGGTGGGCGAATCGCCCTACCCGGGTGGCATGGTGCACGACATGGCCGTCACGGCGCGCTGGATCGTGGTGCCGCTGCCGCCCATCCAGTTGCAGTTCAACAAACCCTTCGGTCCGCACGGCAACGGTGTCGGCCCGCGCCCCTTTGCCATGGACGCCGGTCAGCCCTTGCGCATTCTGGTGATGGACAAAAACGACATCACGAAGCGGCGGGTCTTCGAGCTGCCGCCGCAGATGGTCTTTCACGTCGGCAATGCCTATGAACGAAGTGACGGCCGCATCGTGCTCAGCTTCATCGGCGCACCCGACGCCGGGTTCCTGAACGAAGGCGCCGTGGCGCTGATGCAGGGCCGCCCGCACGCGGCCGGCGCGGTGAGCAGCACTCAGCTGTTGACGCTGGACATGGCCAGCGGGCGTGTGCAACAGCAGCGCTTCGACAACGATGTCGAATTCCCGCGTGTCGACCCGCGGCGCGTGGGCCAGCGCACCCGCTGGCTGCTCACCGGCACGGGCTGGGACGTGCATGCCAGCCGCCGGCAGCACGCGTTGCTGCATGGTGTGCAGCTGCTGGACACCGAAACCGGCCGCCTGCGCCGTTTCGACCACGGTGAACATGCCATCGCCGAAGAGCATGTCTTCGTGCCGAAGCCCGGCAAGACCGGTGAGCTGGACGCCTGGTTGCTGGGCACCACCTTCGACGCCCGCCGCCAGGCCACCGTGCTGAACCTGCTGGATGCGGCCCACATCGAAGACGGACCCATCGCGCAGGCGGTGCTGCCCTACCTGCTGCCGCCGGGCTTCCACGGCAACTTCACGGCGGCCTGAGCCTGGGGAAAGTCTGGCCCGGCGGCACACAATGCCGCATGGCCAAGACGATCTACACCTGCCGCGAATGTGGCGGCACCAACGCCAAGTGGCTGGGCCAGTGCCCGCATTGCAAGGCCTGGAACACGCTGGACGAAACGGTGGCCGAAGCCGCCGGCCCGGCCACGCGCAACACCCGCTTCCAGGCGCTGGCACGCAGCCAGCCGGTGGCCACGCTGTCGGAGATCGACGCGGCCGAAGTCGCGCGCACCCCCACCGGCCAGGAAGAGCTGGACCGTGTGCTGGGCGGTGGCATCGTCGAAGGTGCGGTGGTGCTGATCGGCGGTGACCCCGGCATCGGCAAGAGCACGCTGCTGCTGCAGGCGGTGGATGCGCTGTCCTCGCAGATGAAGGTGCTGTATGTCACCGGCGAAGAGAGCGGGGCGCAGATTGCGCTGCGGTCGCGGCGTCTCGGGCTGTCGGGCCAGCAAGTGCGGGTGCTGGCCGAGATCAACCTGGAAAAGATCCTGCATGCCATCGACAGTGAAGACCCGGCCTTCTGTGTCATCGACTCGATCCAGACGGTGTACTCCGACCAGCTCACGTCCGCCCCCGGCAGCGTGGCGCAGGTGCGGGAGTGTGCGGCGCAACTGACCCGGGTGGCCAAGGTGCGCGGCTGCACGGTGGTGCTGGTGGGCCATGTCACCAAGGAAGGTGCGCTGGCCGGCCCGCGGGTGCTGGAACACATCGTCGACACGGTGCTGTACTTCGAAGGCGACACACACAGCAGCTTCCGCCTGGTGCGCGCCATCAAGAACCGCTTCGGCGCGGTCAACGAGATCGGTGTCTTTGCGATGACCGAAAAGGGCCTGAAGGGGGTCAGCAACCCGAGCGCCATCTTCCTGTCGACTCACGGTGAACCGGTGCCCGGCACCTGCGTGCTGGTGACCTTGGAAGGCACGCGGCCGATGCTGGTGGAAATCCAGGCCCTGGTGGACAGCGGCGGCCCCAGCCCGCGCCGCCTGAGCGTGGGCCTGGACCGCGACCGCCTGGCCATGCTGCTGGCGGTGCTGCACCGCCACGCGGGTGTCAGCTGCATGGACCAGGACGTGTTCGTGAACGCCGTGGGCGGTGTGCGCATCGGCGAACCGGCGGCCGACCTGGCGGTGCTGCTGGCCATCCAGGGCAGCCTGCGCGGCAAGGCGCTGCCACGCGGCTTCGTGGCTTTTGGCGAAGTGGGCTTGGCCGGCGAAGTGCGGCCCGCGCCGCGCGGTCAGGAAAGGCTGAAAGAAGCGGCCAAACTGGGGTTCAGCGTGGCCGTGGTGCCCAAGGCGAACGCGCCCAAAAAAGCGATCGAAGGCCTCACCATCCATGCGGTCGAACGCATCGAACAGGCCATCGAGGTGGTGCGCGGGCTGTAGGCTGCAGTCGCTGTGCCCGGGTTTGTGCACCGGCCCTTGTCATCGCCGGCGGCCGCCCCCACGTTCAGGGCTTGCCTGCAAGGAGACCTGCCATGTTGAAACGTCTGGCGCTGTTGTGGACCGTGATCCGCGGTGACGCGCGCCTGCTGTGGCTGGCGCTCAAGCACCCGTTGGCCCCCGGCTGGCTGAAGCCCGCGGTGGCGCTGATGCTGCTGTACGTGCTGTCGCCGGTGGACTTCATCCCCGACTTCATTCCCTTCCTGGGCGTGATGGACGACGTGGTGATGGTGCCGCTGGCGATCCGCTTCATCCTGAAGCGGCTGCCGGCGCAGCTGCGCGCCGACATCGAAGGCCGTGTCGTCGGCTGACCTGCGCTAGCTTCGCAGGCGCTCGGCCAGCACCTGGCCCAGCCCGTGGGTCAGCCGCCGCAGCTCGTTGCCCAGGCGGTAGGCGTAGGTCGGCAGCCGCTGGGTCCAGCGGAACTTGCGGCTTGCGCCCGGCGGCGCCACGATGGTGGAGGCCACCGTCTCATCGTGCCCACAAGGCGTGGGCGTGACCAGGCGGAACTTCAGGCCGAAGCGCCAGCCCTGGTCGAAGACATGGTCGTAGGGCAGGCTCATCGGCAGCAGGCCGTCGGCATAGGCCTGCGCGGCGCGGCGGTTCATCAGGTAGGCGCTGGAACCAGTGCAGCGGCTCAGCATCACCGCCAGCCGGTGGCCCGGCGCCACGGTGGCGTAAGGCACCGGCGTGCCCGAGTGCACCGCCGACAGCTTGGCCACGTCCCAGCGCGTGGGCTTTGCCATCAGGCCCTGCAAGACCGCCGGCAGGCTGTCGTGCAGCAACACGTCGTCTTCCAGCACCAGTGCATAGGCCGCATCGCTGGCCAGAAAGCGGTGCATGGCCTCGACATGCGACAGGTAACATCCCAGCTCGCCCAGCACCGGCGTCATGCCGTGTTTGCGGCAGTAGGCGGGTTCATCCAGCGCCGCCCGCTGGTCGGGCGTCAAGCCCCGCGCATCGACGGCAGCGATGCGCTGGAAGTCCAGCTTCAGCCGCTGCAATTGTCTTGTGATGCGGGCCAGCCTGTCAGGCGCCCGGTCGAGGTTGATCACCCATGTCTGCAAACCCTGCTTTTCATTCTTTGGCTCACCACTCATCGCTGCGATTCTGGGGCAAGGCCCGCGCCGGAGCGCTGGCTTGAGCCCGCGCTTGAGCCCACTGACGGGCTGGGCGCTGGCCGTGGCCGCCGTGGCGGCCGGCTACGTGGGTTATGGCTGGCCGGGTGTGGTGCTGGCCATCACGGTGACGGTGTTCTGGATGCTGCTGCAGTTCAGCCGCGCGCTGCGGGTCATGAAAGCGGCGGCGATGCGCCCCGTGGGCCACGTGCCCAGTGCGGTGATGCTGCAGTCGCGCCTGAGCAAAGGCATGACCTTGGCCCAGGTGCTGAAGCTGACCGGCAGCTTCGGCACCCGCCTGCACGAAGACCAGGGCGCCGACCCCGAGTTCTACGCCTGGCGCGACGACGCCGGCGACGAGGTGCAGCTCGAACTGCGCGGCGGCAAGCTGGTGAGCTGGCAGCTGCGGCGGGCTGCGCCGGAGCCCGCGCCCGCCGACGCCTAAAATCGCGGGCCACGCACACCCACCCGAAGAGGAATTCCCATGTCGATGTCCGACCGCGACGGCAAGATTTGGATGGACGGCCAGCTGGTCGAATGGCGCGACGCCAAGATCCACGTGCTGAGCCATACGCTGCACTACGGCTGCGGCGCCTTCGAAGGTGTGCGTGCGTACAAGACCGACAAGGGCACAGCGATCTTTCGCCTGAAGGAACACACCGAGCGGCTCTTCAACAGCGCCAAGATCCTGCGCATGAAGATCCCCTTCACGCACGAGCAGGTGGCCGAAGCCCAGTGCCAGGTGGTGCGCGAAAACAAGCTGGAAAGCTGCTACCTGCGTCCGTTGACCTGGATCGGCGACCAGAAGCTGGGTGTCAGCCCCAAGGGCAACACCATCCACCTGATGGTGGCGGCCTGGTCCTGGGGCGCCTACCTGGGTGAAGAAGGCCTGAAGCGTGGCATCCGCGTGAAGATCAGCAGCTACACGCGCCACCACGTCAACATCACGATGACGCAGGCCAAGGCGGTGAGCAACTACACCAACAGCATCCTGGCGAACATGGAGGCCACCGACGACGGCTACGACGAGGCCATGCTGCTGGACGCCAACGGCTTCGTCAGCGAAGGCGCGGGCGAAAACCTGTTTGTCATCAAGAACGGTGTCGTCTACACCCCCGACCTGTCAGCCGGTGCGCTGAACGGCATCACGCGCAACACCATCTTCCACATCTGCCAGGACCTGGGCCTGAAGGTGGTGGAAAAGCGCATCACGCGCGACGAGGTCTACATCTGCGACGAGGCCTTTTTCACCGGCACCGCGGCCGAGGTGACGCCGATTCGCGAGCTGGACCGCATCGAACTGGGCAGCGGCGAGTTTGCGGGAAGACGTGGCCCCATCACGGAAAAGATCCAGAGCGCGTTTTTCGACATCGTGAACGGCCGCAACCCGAAGTACGCCGAGTGGCTGACGCTGGTGTGATCACACAAACGGACACGACGATGAACACCGAACCGAAGTCCCTGGTTGAACTGGCCGCCGCCGACCTGGTGGGCCCCGGCGTCACCTTCTGCCCCAACCCCAAGATGGCGCTGTGGAGCAACCACCCCAAGGTCTTCATCGACGTGGCCAGCACCGGCGAAGGGCGCTGCCCGTACTGCGGCACCGTCTACCGGCTGAAGGCCGGCGAAAAGGCCCACGCTGCCCATTGACGGCGACACACCGGCTGCGCCATCCCCGGCCACCGGGCCCGGCGGGGACCACGTGAACGACGCGCTGCGGTCCATCGCGCACGACGCGCTGCTGGTGCATGTCGAGCGCGGTGACGCCCGCCACGCGCTGCGCCTGCTGTTGGCCGCGTTGTGTGGTGTGCTGGGTCGTGAATGCCAGGTTCAGGCACTGGCGGATGACGGTTCCGCCAGCTGGACCGAAGGTGCGCCGGTGTTGCAGCCCCTGGCCACGGTGCCGCTGCAGCGGCTGGGTGTCGGCCTGGGTCGGCTGCTGCTGCAAGGTGCTGACGCGGCGCCTGACTTGCAAGCCTTGTTGCCGGCTTTGGGGCTGCTGCTGCACCAGGCGCGGCAGGGCCGGGCCGGTGGCATCGGTGAACATGCCGACCTCATCCGCGCGGCGCTGGCCGGGGCCGACACCTTCGTGTGGGAGTGGACGCTCGACAACGACTGGCTCAGCGACATCGGCGAAGGGCTGTCGCAGCTGGGTTACTCGGTGGCCGAAGTGGGTCACACGCAAGACGACTGGAACCGGCTCATCCACCCCGACGACCGCGACGCCAACCACGAGGCCTACCTGCGCCACGAACGTGGCGAGACACCCGTCTACGAACACGCCTACCGCGTGCGCACCGCCAGCGGTGAGTGGCGCTGGACACAGGAGCGCGGGCGCATCGTCGAGCGCAGCGACAGCGGCGAGCCGCTGCGCATGGTGGGCACGCAGACCGACATCACGCAGCGCCGCGAACTCGAGCGCACACGCGAAGTGGCGGCGCAGGCGCAGGCGGCCAGCCTGGCCAAAACCCAGTTCCTGGCCCGCATGAGCCACGAGCTGCGCACGCCCTTGAATGCCGTGCTGGGCTTTGCGCAGTTGATGGAAATCGACGGCGCAGAGCCCGCGCAGCCGGGCCAGTTGCGTCGCTTGAAGCTGATCCGCGAGGCCGGGGAACACCTGCTGCACATGATCAACGACATGCTCGACCTGACCCGCATCGAGTCCGGTGGCATGTCGCTGAACAGCGAGCCCGTGGCGCTGCGTGCGCTGGTCGAACAGGCCATCGAACTGATGCGCGCCAGCGCCGACCAGGCCCAGGTGCAACTGCTGCTGCAGCCCGGCGCCGAGATCAGCGTGCAGGCCGACCGCACGCGGCTGCTGCAGGTGCTGCTGAACCTGCTGAGCAACGCCATCAAATACAACCGCCCGGGTGGACAGGTGGTGGTGCAGATCACGCCGGGGTCTCCCGGCCGGGCCACGGTGTCGGTGCGCGACACGGGTCTGGGCATCAGCGAAGCCGACCTGCCGCTGGTCTTCGAGCCTTTCCACCGTGGCGCGCAGGCCGCCGGCACGGTGGACGGTGCTGGCATCGGGCTGGCGGTGACACGCGCGTTGGTGCAGTTGATGGGCGGCGACATCGACGCCGGCAGTTCGCCGGGCGCCGGTTCGGTGTTCAGCGTGCACCTGCCGCTGGCCGTGCGGCCACCGGCTGCGGCCTGAGCTGCGGCTGGGCCCGGCCAATCTGCAGTCTGTCGCCTGAGGTCGCCAGGCCGCGCGGTGGCCGGCTACCGTCCGGCCACTTCGGCTGGAGGCTGGCATGTCTGTTGCACAAGTGATCGCTCGGCGGTTCTGGATCCTGTTCGCGGCAGCCTGGCTGCCAATTGCCCTGCTGCAGCCCGCCGCCGCCCAGACGGCAGCGGCTGACCCGGGCCGCCTGGTCAGCGTCGACTGGCTGAAGCAGAACCTGTCGCGCGCTGACGTGCTGGTGCTCGACGCCTCACCTGCACCGGCCCACCGCAAGCGGCACATCCCGGGCGCCGTGGTGGCCGACATCTTCACCTTCGGCCCGCGCGAGGTGCCACCCGCGCAGATGGAAGCCCGCATGCGCAGCTGGGGTCTGAGTCCGGGTCAGCAGGTCGTCATCGTCGACCAGGGCGGCACCTACATGGCCACGCGCCTGTTCTGGGAACTGCTGCACTTCGGGGTGCCGGCGCAGAGCCTGTTCATCCTGGACGGTGGCATGGCCAAGTGGACCTCGGCCGGTGGCCCGGTGACCGATCAGCCCACGCCACCACGCCCCACCGGCACGGTGAAGGTGACGGGGCAGGTGCACGATGTGCGCGTCAGGCTGCCGGAATTCCTGGCCGCCACCGCCGACCCCCAGCGCCACGTGATGCTGGAAGCCCTGGACCCCGAGTACTTCTTCGGCGGTGCCGCCTTTTTCGGCCGCGGCGGCCATGTGCCGCATGCCACGCTGATGCCCGCCGACGATTTCTACAACGCCGACAAGACCTTCAAGTCGCCGCAGGAGATCCAGCGCATGCTCGACCACCTGGGCATCCGGCCCGATCAAGAGGTGCTGACGTATTGCGGTGGCGGTGGCGCCGCCGCGGTGCCGTTTTTTGCGCTGAAGTTCATGTTGGGCTACCCGCGTGTGCGGCTGTTCCAGGAATCGCAGCTGGGCTGGCTGCAGGACAGCCGGGACCTGCCGCTGTGGACCTATGCCAACCCCCACCTGACCCGCGAAACCGACTGGCTCAAGGCCTGGGGCGGCCGCATGTTGAAGAGCTTCGGGCTGTCCCAGGTGACGGTGGTGGACGTGCGTTCGGCCGACAGCTTCAAGCTGGGCCATGTGCCGCTGGCGGTCAACGTGCCGGTGCAGAGTTTCCTGGCCCATGCCGACCAGCCCGAAGGCCTGGCGGCGCAGCTGGGCGCCGCCGGTCTGGATGCCACACACGAAGCCGTGGTGTTTTCAGAGGGCGGCCTCAACGAAAGTGCGGCGCTGGCTTTCCTGATGCTGGAACGCCTGGGGCAGCGCAAGGTGTCGATCCACCTCGACAGCCTGGACCGTTGGGTCGACCGGGGGCTTGACGTGGCTCGGCCGGCGGCCGCTGGCGCCGCGCCGGCGCGCACGCTGGTGTATTCACCGCGCCCTCGGCAACACGGGCTGCCGTCTGACGCCACCACCGCCCCTGGCCCGATGCCCACGGTCTACGTCGCTTCGGGTGCCAGTCTGCCGGCCCGCCAGTTGCCTGGACCGGTGATCCATCTGCCCCATCGTCAGTTTCTGGACGCCGATGCCAGGCCCAAGGCCGCCAAGGACATCTGGGCCACGATGGCCAAAGCCGGCCTGCCCCGGTATGCGCGCATCGTGCTGCTGGCCGACAAGCCGGGCGAGGCGGCAGTGAACTACGTGGTGCTGCGCATGATGGGCTTTGCGGACATCCAGGTGCAACTGCCCTGAACACCTGCGGTTCAGCCAGGCCCGCCCGATGGGCGGGATTCCGAGCCGCGCCAACCACTTCCCTGAGCCAGTGCCCGCGCCTTGACGGCGTCTCTTTTATCCTGTGATCGAATGCGGCTGAAGCGCCGGCGCTTCAGCCGATGGTGTTGAAGAAGGCCACGACGCCGCCCAGCACCGCCACCACCAAGGGCACCGCCAGCAGCACCGTGCTGCTGAGCATGGGCAGGTGCTGCGCCGGGCGTGCCGCCTGGCCAGAGCCAGCCGCAAAGGACGACTCCTCGAACAGGTCTTCTGCGAAGGCTTCGCTTCGCCAGATGTCCTGGGGTGCAATGCTGTTCATGGCGGCAGACCGGTGAGGTGGGGCCGCTGGGCTGCGGCATGACGTGAACTGTGCCCACCGAAGGTATCGCCAGGGTTTCGCGGGCCGCGCCGCCGTGTTTGCTTTGTTGGCTAGCGCACAGAGTCGCCGCAACATTTGCAACGCAGCAGCCGAAGTCCTGATGCACAGCCGATACCGCAGCTTCCCACCATGGGGGGATGGACGCCGTGCACCGCTTTGCCCCCATCTCACCTGAAGCCAGCCGATATGATCCGGCGCACCTTTCTTCACCCGGTTTCCCCATGGCCATCAGCGCCACTGCGCCCACCTTGCTGGTGGTGGATGACGAGCCCGAATTGCGCGGCCTGCTGGCCGAGTACTTCGGCCGCCACGGTTTTGCCGTGCGTGTGGCGCCTGACGCCGCGCAGGCCCGCGAGCAGATCTCCGCCGCGCGCCCCGACCTGGCGGTGCTGGACATCAACATGCCGGGTGAAAACGGCCTGTCGCTGGCGCGCTGGCTGCGCGAGGTGCACCCGCAGGTGGCCATCGTGATGCTCACCACGGCCAGCGAAGCGGTCGACCGCATCGTGGGCCTGGAGCTGGGTGCCGATGACTACGTCAGCAAACCCTATGAACTGCGTGAATTGCTGGCCCGCGTGCGTGCGGTGCTGCGGCGGCTGCAGGCCACCGCTGGCGCGGCGAAGGCTGCCGGCACAAACGACGGGGCTGCGGCTGCCGAATCGAGCCGGCGCGTGCTGTTTGGTGACCGTGTGCTCGACCTCGACCAGCGCCGCCTGCTGGCCGCCGACGGCAGTGAAATCGAGATCACCGCCGCCGAGTACGACCTGCTGGCACTGTTTGCGCGCCACCCCAACCGGCCGCTCAACCGGGACCAGATCATGGAGCAGGCCCACAACCGCGGCTGGGACGTCTTCGACCGCAGCATCGATCTGCGTGTGATGCGGCTGCGGCGCAAGATCGAAAGCAACCCCGACAAGCCCGAGGTGCTGAAGACGGTGCGCAACGTGGGCTACGTGTACGTGCCACCGGCCGGCGCATGACAGCCGCGCCGCAGGCCGCCTGAAGCGGCGATGAGCGTGCGGTCCCAGGCGGGCGCCAGCGCCGGCACGCTGCGTGCGGCGCGCCGTTTTGTCTGGTGGCTGGTGGTGCCGGTGATGGCGCTGCTGGCGGTGCTGTCCTTGCTGCAGTACGGGCAGCGCATCGACGATGCCGAACGCGACCTGCTGCGCCAGGCCAACGAAAGGGCGCAGGAACTGGAAGCCATCGCCAACCCGGCCATGGCCCACGTTCACGACCTGCGCCGCACGCTCGAATCGCGCTGGAACGACCCGCCCGATGGCGGCCCTGAACTGATGTCGGCGTTGGGTCTTCGCACCCATGACGGAACGCCAGGCGGTGTGCCCGATGGCTGGTCGCTCGACGACGCACCGCTGGCCCAGCGCCAACGCTTCGGCCAGTTGTGGTGGGCAGCACCCGACGGCAGCAGCCCCGACAGCCTGTGGCTGCGACGTGCCCAGCTGTTTGTCGAAGCGGCACGGGTGGTGCACCAGCGTGCACCGGGTTTCGAGGCCACCTGGTTTGCTGCAGCCGCAGCCAACACCAGCTTCGGCTACCCCTGGGTGGAAACACCGCGCATGCTGCAGTCGATGGGTGTGCCCAGCCTGCAGGCGCTGGAACCGCGGCGCCAGGAAGGGGTTGCACGGGCCGAACGCGACCTGGCGCGCGACCCGAAAGACACCACCTTCTGGGGTCCGCCTTATGTGAGCCAGCTCAACGGCGAACTGGTGCAGTCCCACGGCGCCATGGTGCTGGTGGCGGGCCGCTACGTGGGTGAGGTGAGCCTGGATTTCCGCCTCGACGCGCTGCAGCGCATCGCCGTGGGTTGGCAGGAGGTGCCAGCCCGGGTGTGGGTGGTCGACCGGGCGCTCAATGTGCTGGCCGACGCCACCGAGCCCTTGCGCGCCCCCCAGGGCAAGGGCCTGGCCGACACCCGCGTGAAGGTGCCGCTGTTCGACCGCCTGCCGCTGGTGCTGCCGGACGCCGAACGTGCCGCGTTGCCCATGGCCCGCAACCTGCTGCACCACGGCGACGGCTGGGTGCTGGCCGCCGCCGGCCGCGAAGGATCGCCCTGGTTGTACGTGCAGGCGGTGCCGCAGTCGGCGTTGCGTGCCCAGGTGCTGCCCACGCTGGTGCCCAACGCGGTGCTGGGGCTGGCGCTGCTGGCCGTGTTCGTGGCCGGCCAGTGGCTCTTTGCGCGCTGGTTCGTCACGCCTTCGCTGGCCGTGCTGGGTTATCTGCGGCAGCTGTCCACCGACCCGAACGCGCCGGTGCCGCAGCTGGGTGAACGTTGGCGGGGCTGGGTCGACGCGGTGACCGAAACCTTCCAGGTGCAACGCACGCTGCAGCGGCGCGAAAGGGCACACGACATCTTCAAGTCGGCGATGGTGGACCATGCGCCCATCGCCATCATCACCACCGGCGGAGACGGCCGCATCGTCGACTTCAACCCGGCAGCCGAAGGCATGTTCGGCGTCCCGCAGGCCCAGGCCCTGGGCCGGCGGCTGGACGAGGTCATCCTGCCGCCTTCGCGCCAGGGTGAAGCGCGCCGCGTGGCCAACAGCGCCGGCACCACCCAGGGCCACCACGCCAGCGGGCGCGAGTTTCCGATGCAACTGATGACCTTCCGGGTGCAGATCGATGGCGAGCCCTTCGACACCGCCTTCATCACCGACCTGTCTGCACAGCGCGAAGCCGCCTCGCAAATCGACCGCCAGCGCGACGCACTGCGCCAGAGCGAAAAGCTCAGTGCCATGGGCACGCTGCTGGCCGGTGTGGCACACGAACTGAACAACCCACTGGCCATCGTCATGGGACGCGCAAGCTTGCTCGAAGAAAAGGCCGAAGGCAGCGGACTCGAAGACGACGCACGCCGCATCCGCGAAGCGGCGGAACGCTGCGGCCGCATCGTGCGCACTTTCCTGAACATGGCGCGCCAGAAACCGCCCTCACGCAGCCCGGTGCTGCTGAATGAAATCGTGCGCGCGGCGGCCGACATGCTGGGCTACACGCTGCGCAGCCACGGTGTGCAGGTTGAACTGGCGCTGGCCGACGGCATGCCCGAGGTGCAGGCCGACCCCGACCAGCTGGGTCAGGTGGTGCTGAACCTGATGGTCAATGCCCAGCAGGCCATGGGCAACACCAGTGGCGTCAGGACGCTGACCCTGGCCACCGGCGTCGAAGCCCAGCGGCCCGGCCCCGGCTCTCGCGAGCCGCGGGTGTGGCTGCGGGTGGCCGACAGCGGCCCTGGTGTGCCTGAAGACGTGCGCGGCCGCCTTTTCGAACCTTTTTTCACCACCAAGGACGCCGGCTTCGGCACCGGCCTGGGTCTGTCGGTTTCGCGCTCCATCGTGCGCGAGCACGGGGGTGAACTGATCCTCGAAGTGCGCGCACCGGAAGCAGAAAGTCCCGTCGGCGCGTCCTTCCGCCTGAGTTTGCCGATCAGCGGCGAGGCCAGCCCCAGCAGCGTGCCCGTGCCGCTGGACACCGGCAGCGGAGAACTGCATTCGCGTGTGCTGGTGGTCGATGACGAAGCCGAGATCGCCGACCTGATGCGTGCCGTGCTCGAAGGCGCCGGCTTCGACGTGGCCACTGCCGAGTCGGGCGCGGTGGCGCTGGAACTGCTTGCCGAGGCCCGCTTCGATGTCATCGTCAGCGACGTGCGCATGCCCGACCTGGACGGCGCCGCGCTGTGGCGTGCGGTGTGCGTGAAGCAGCCGCACCTGGCGCGCCGCCTGTTGTTCGTCACGGGCGACACGCTGTCGCAGCAGGCTCGGCAGGTGCTGGAAGAGTCGGGCTGCGCCAGCCTGGACAAACCCTTTGCCAAGGCCGACCTGCTGGCCGCGGTGCGCGAAACGCTGGAACGCTGATCAGAACAGGCGGCCGACATTGAACAGCGTCAGCACCCCCAGCACCAGGAAGATGAAGGCCGCGATGCCATGCACCAGCCGCATCGACACCTTACGCGCGATGGCGTCGCCCAGAAACACCGCCGGCACGTTGGCCAGCATCAGCCCCAGCGTGGAGCCGGCCACCACGGCAAGCAGGTCGGGGTAACGCGCGGCCAGCGCCACGGTGGCAATCTGCGTCTTGTCACCCATCTCGGCCAGGAAAAAGGCCACCACCGTGGTGCCAAAAACGCCGAAGCGCTGGCGGCTGCCGATGCCGGTGTCGTCGATCTTGTCGGGAACCAGCATCCACGCCGCCATGGCGATGAAGGACAAGCCGATGACCCAGCGCAGCACGTCCGGCCCCAGCACCTGTGCCACCCAGCCGCCCACGGCACCGGCCAGCGCGTGGTTGGCCACCGTGGCCACCAGGATGCCCAGGATGATGGGCAACGGTCGCTTGAAACGCGCGGCCAGCAGCATGGCCAGCAACTGGGTCTTGTCGCCCATTTCGCCCAGGGCAACGACGCCGGTTGATATCAGGAAGGCTTCCACGACAACTCCACGGGGCCGGCAACGCAAAGACCACGCAGCTTCCGGCCGGTCGGCGGAGGCGGTGTGGTCAAAGGTCTTGCCAGGCAGGTGCTGCCAGCGCCATGGCCCGGACGGGTGTCGGGGACAAGTGTGTTGACGCGGGCCCCAGCCTGCGCAGGCCGGGCGGCTACTCCCCAATGACGAGGTGAGCGGGAAGTATAGGTGCGGCCTACACCGTGAAGGGCTGCTGCCGCAGGAAAGCCGCCGCAGGCCCCAGCGTGAAGAGGTTGGGCGACTGGCTGGCCGGCATGCGGCTGCGCACCTGGGCGTGCAGTTGCGTGTAGTTGCCGCTGAATTTGCCCTTGTTCCAGACCGCCAGCAGCTCACCGGTGAAGGCGCCGTTGTGGTCACCGTCCATCGAATACTGGTTGTCCTGGCAGCCCGAGATCAGCACCACCGAGGGTTTGAAGCGCCCGACCAGCACGGTGGCCTGCGCGGCAGGGCCGGTCAGCGCCACCTGGGCCAGGGCGGCGTCAGGGTCGACCGGCGCGCGGCGCCTGTCGGCGGCCGCTGCCTGCGCCACGTCGGCCTGCAGGCGGTCATACAGGTCTCGGTGCGCGGCATACACCTTGGCGCCGATAGCGTCGGGCATCAGGCGCCGGCGCTGGCCGGCCGGCAGCGGCGGCGGTTTGCGCGCACGTGTGACGGTGCCGCTGTGGCAGCTGTCGCTGAGCACCAGCACCCGCACGCCGGCGGCAAAGCGGCTGAGCTCGTAATACAGCTCGTCGTCGATCAGCTGGCCGTCGAAGAGGCACCAGGTTTCGTCCTTGCGATCGGCTTCGTCGCGGTTGGTGTCGGGCACCTGACCGCCATGGCCGGAAAACGTCAGGAAAAACAGGTCACCCCGCTTCAGCGCCTTGACCGCCGCGCGCAAGGCAGCCAGCACGGCCGCGCGGGTGGCCTTCCTGGTCAGCAGCGTCGTGCTCTTCATGCCCTGTTTCTTGGCGATGGCGGCCATGTCCTTGGCGTCGAACTCACACGCCGCCAGCGGGCCTTCCCAGCCTTCGTAGGCCGCGGCGCTGACGGTGTTCAGGCCCAGGTGCAGCGACATCCCCTTGGTTTTCTTGAGGGTGGAAGTGGCCATGAGCGGTTCTCCTGTGTCGGTTGTTGTATCGGGTCTCTTGTGTACGGCGGCGGGATCATGGAACGAAGTCCCGTCGTGCGCCAACCCTAGGAAGCTGGGGGTGCCCCGGCCGCCTCGTGCAGACTGCAGGCCCTGAGCCCGATGCCGATCCGAAGCCTTGCCTCGACATGAACACACACGTACCACCACCCTTTGAACTGCAGCCCCTGCCCGCCTACCGCGAATACCCGCCCGAGGACATGCAGAGGCGGGCGCAGGACTTCCATGCCGACATGGCGCGCCGCCGCAGCGTGCGCGACTTCGACGCGCGGGCCGTGCCTCGCGACGTGATCGAACACGCCCTGTTGGCCGCTGGCACCGCACCCTCGGGTGCCAATCAGCAGCCCTGGTTTTTCAGTGTCATCACCGACCCTGCCCGCAAGCGGCGCATCCGGCTGGCCGCCGAAGCCGAAGAGCGTGAGTTCTACAGCGGTCGGGCGCCGCAGGAGTGGCTGGACGCGCTGTCTCCGCTGGGCACCGACCCGGCCAAGCCATTTCTGGAAGAAGCGCCGTTGCTGATTGCGATCTTTGCGCAGAAGTACGGTGTGCGGCCCGACGGCAGCCGCTTCAGCCACTACTACGTGCCCGAGTCGGTGGGCATCGCCACCGGTTTCCTGATCGCAGCGCTGCACCACGCCGGCCTGGCCACGCTGACCCACACCCCCAGCCCGATGGGCTTCCTGAACCAGATCTGCAACCGGCCAGTGCAGGAAAAGCCCGTCATCCTGCTGGTCGTGGGTTATCCGAAGCCGGGTTGCCAGGTGCCGGTGCATGGCGGCGTCAAAAAGCCGTTGGCGCAGGTGGCGGAATGGCTGGAAGCGGATCCGGCACCCCCTGCGCGGGCCTAGCGCAGGGCGGACATCGCCCATGCCACGAAAAAAGAGAGCAGGTGCCGAAGCACCTGCCCTCTTTTGGCGTTTGGCCGAAGAACTTACTTCTTGGCTTCTTCCTTCTTCACTTCCTTCTTCATTTCCTTCGCCTCAACCTTCTTCTCGGCCTTCTTGACCTCGGCCTTGGCGGCGCTGGCGGCCGGCTTCGCGGCGTCGGCCTTCGCCGGGGTGGTGGCGTGGGCGGTGGTGGCGGCGAAGGCGGCCAGGATCAGGGCGCTCAGGGTCTTGTTCATGTCGATCTTTCTCGGTTTGTGGAATGTGAGAACACTGCCCGGAACCCCAGCTCTCGGGTAAACCCGAGAGGCTTGGCCTGTGCCGAGCGGCCGGCGCATGGGCTCCATTTGCATGAAAGCCACCGCCAGGCATGTGGTCAACGCGCCGGCCGCAGAAGGGTTGACGCGGTTTGAACCGATCGGTGTCAAAGCGTGATGGCCAGGGCTTTGCCTCCTGGCGTGACGTGGCCAGTGGCACCCGTAACGGCCACATAACGGACGGCTGCCTACAACAGCGCCATGGCATCCCAAAAAGGGGTGCCGCCATCCAGGTGCTTGACCAGGGAGTCCATGTCATGTTTGCCAGCCAGAACCACCGCCACGACTTTGCCGACACACGGGCCCTGACACCGGAGTCGGTGCTTACATTACCCGGCGTCAGCCGCTTCGAGTGCGTCGACGCCAGCGAGCAGCTGGCGCAAGCCGACGCGGCCGACAGCCACCTGTTGCGTCTGGTGATGTGCGTGGCCTCCGCCACCTTGGTGCTGGCACTGGTCAGCAGCCTGGCCTGAGCCGGCGCCTGCCGGTTTCCGGACTTCTTCGGCTGCCGGCGGCAGGGCGAGCCGCTGACAACGCTGCCGCGCAAGGCAAACGGACAGCCGGCCTGTCGGCGGGCATTGCATCCTGTCGGCCGGCCTGCGCCGCACATCGCTTGGGCCTGGCGGCGCAAGCGCGGCTGCGTACAGTGCACAGTATCCGAGCCCCCCGTGACGTGCAGCCCCCCATGACCGCCCCCGCTTCTTCAGCCGCCTTGTGGCATGCACGCTGGCAGACCCTTTCGGCACGTGCGCTGCGCGCTTTCCATGCCTACGCCAACTGGTTGCTCAGCATCAGCTGGCGGCGCTTCATCGTGCTGTCGGTGCTGTTGCTGATCGTGGTGGGCATCCTGCACGACCTGCCACCTTTCACCTGGACCGTGACCGAGCACTTCGAGGGCCGGCCGGCCCGCACCGAACGTGTCCCGCGGCCAGCCGCGCCTGCTGCGCCCGTCGCACCACCGGCCGCACCGGCCGAGCCCCACACGGGCAAGGCCAAGCCCACCATCCGCATCGATGAAGGCAAGGCCGACGAAGGCCTGGACATCAGCATCGGCAAGGACGGCATCCGCATCACACCCAAGGCCAGCGCGTCGGCCAAGGCGGCGTCGGCCGCGGGCGAGGCCGCTGAAGAGGCTCGCCGGGCGGCCGACCTCGCGGCATCCGCCGCCGACCAGGCGATCCGCATCACGGTGCCGCCCGGCCTGGCGAACCGGCAGGAAGTGAAAGAAGCCCTGGAAGACGCCCGCCGCGAGATCGAAGCGGCCATGCGTGATGCCAAGGAGGCCGCCGAGGAAGCCAGGCGCGACGCTGCAGAAGCGATGCGCGATGCCCAAGCGGCGCAGCGCGAAGCCGAAGCGGCCATGCGCCAGATGGAACGGGCCGAAGAGCGCCAGACACGCGCCTCGCGCCGCGTCACGCGTTTTGGCATTGGCGACTTCCTGATGCAGTTCACGGTGTTCTGGATCATCGCCTCGGCGATCATCAAGTTCACCTACAAGGGCCAGAAGCAGGCCGAGGTGAAAGCCGCGCAGGCCACCGAAACGGCCGAGGCCGAGTCACTGAAACGGCAGGTGGTGGAAGCGCGCATGGCCGCCATGCAGGCCCAGGTGGAGCCGCACTTCCTGTTCAACACGCTGGCCAGCATCGACCACCTGATCGAAACCGACCCGGCCCGCGCCAGCGTGATGCAGAAGAACCTGATCGCGCTGCTGCGTGCCAGCATGCCCACGATGCGCGAAGCCGCAGGTGGCAACGGCAGCGGCGTGCGCGACCTGGGGCGCGAGATCGCGGTCATCCGGCCCTACCTGGAGATCCTGAAGGTGCGCATGGAAGAGCGGCTCACCACCGACATCGCGGTGCCCGACGGCCTGCTGTCCGCCGAGTTCCCGCCCATGATGATCCAGACCCTGGTGGAAAACGCCATCAAACACGGCCTGGAGCCCAAGCCCGAAGGCGGCCACTTGCGCGTGACGGCAGAAATCGTGCACGGCAAGCTCCAGATGACGGTGGCCGACACCGGCCTGGGTTTTGGCAAGGCGGCCACTGCCGGCACGGGTGTGGGCCTGGCCAACATCCGCGAACGCCTGCAGATGCTGTATGGCGCCAAGGCCAGCCTGACGGTGGCCGAGAACACACCCAGCGGCACCGTGGTGACGGTGACCGTGCCCTACAAAACCGTGGAAGGGAGTGCGGCATGAACGCCTCGGCGAACAGCGAAGACAGCCAGGCCTTCGGGTCAAGGTCGGCGGCACCGAGACGGCGCTGGGGTTGGTGGTTGCTGGGCAGCCTGGTCGTGGTGACGCTGCTGGCCGCCCTGATGGGCGCGGTGCTGGTGAACATGCTGGACGAAGCCTCTCGCGAAGGGTTCCGGCTCACCGTGAATGGCCAACACTGGCCCCTCGTGGCGCTGGACAGCGAACGGGGCTGGGCAGCGGTGTTGGCCATCGGCCTGACCCTGCTGCTGCTGGTGGTCGTGTTGCCGGTGGTGTTGCTGCTGGTGGCCGGTGCAGTGACCTTGTCGGTGGGCCTGGCCCTGGGCCTGGCGGGCGTGGCGGCCGTGGTCGCCGTCGTGTCCGGCCTGGGGGCGGTCTTTCTGGTGCTCGCCCTGGTGTTGTCTCCGCTGTGGGGCTTTGCGCTGCTGCTGTGGCTGCTGCTGCGCAAGACACCTGCCCCGCCTCAGGGAGCGCAGTGATGCCGGCCCGCGGCTGGCTGCCGTCATGTCTGTTGTGGGCCGCACTCAGCGCGGCTGCGCCCGTGCAGGCCGCTGAGCCGGTGCAGGTGATGGTGCTGGGCAGCTACCACTTCGCCAACCCGGGCAAGGACCTGCACAACGCCCAGGTCGACGACGTGCTGGCGCCGCACCGTCAGACTGAACTGCAGGCCGTGGTGCAGGGGCTGGCGCGGTTTGCGCCACACCGGGTGATCGTCGAAGCCCCGACCGATGCCACGCCCGGACACGCCGTGCCGGCCTACGCCGATTACCTGGCCGGGCAGCGCGAAGCCTCGCGCAACGAGATCGACCAGATCGGCTTCCGACTGGCGCGCACGCTGGGCCACACCCAGGTGCTGGGCATCGACGTCGCGGGCGATTTTCCCTTCGCCAGCTTGCAGGCCTACGCACAGCAGCAGGGTCAGGCCGCCGCGCTGCAGGCCCAGGTGGACCAGATCGGCCAGCGCACCAGGGCTTTCGAGCAACTGCAGACACAGTCCACTATCGGCCAGTTGCTGCGCTTCATCAACCAGCCGTCGCGCCTGCTGGAAGACCACGCCTGGTATGTGCAGGCGCTGCGCTGGGGCCATGGCAACCAGCAGCCGGGTGCGCACCTGGTGGCCAGCTGGTACACCCGCAACCTGGGTAGCTGCGCACGCCTGGTGCAGCGGGTGCAGCCAGGCCAGCGGGTGCTGGTGCTGTACGGGTCGGGCCACGCCTATCTGCTGCGGCGCTGTGTGCTGGAGATGCCGGGCTGGCAGTTGATTGAACCTGCGGCCTACCTGCCGGGATAGCATCCCGTCATGCACAGGCCCTGGATTCATCTGCAGCGTCGCCTGCGCGCTGCCCTTGTTCTAGCGCTGACTGCCACCTCCCTGTTCCTGGCCACCACCACCGGCACCATGGCCCAGCAAAACGAGCTGTTGCGACTGTCCTGGCTGGCCGGTTGCTGGATGTCCACCACGGGCGAAGCCGGCAGCGGCGAAACCTGGACGTCACCGGCCGGCGGCACGCTGCTGGGCATCAGCCGCACGGTCAAGCGCGGCCAGACGGTGGCGCACGAATTCATGCAGATCCGCGCCAATGCGACGGGCACCCTTGTGCTGATTGCCGAACCGTCGGGCCAGCGCCGCACCGAGTTTGTGTTGCTGTCGCTGAGCGACACGGAAGTGGTGTTCGAAAACCTGCAGCACGACTTCCCGCACCGCGTGGCCTATCGTCTGGAGCCACCCGACCTGCTGCGTCCCCGCATCGAAGGCCAACGCAACGGCCAGCCCCGGGTGCTGGAGTTTGCGCCGCTGCGCCGCCTGCCTTGTGCCGCACCCTGAGACCCCACAGACCGCCCGCCCGCGACCCGCACCCATGAACACACCCGCTTCTCCCGCCGCCGCGCCCCGCGCCGTGATCGCCGACGACGAACGCCTGATGCGCGACCAGTTGCGTGCTCGGCTGCTCGAAGTCTGGCCCGAGCTGAACATCGTGGCCGAGGCCAAAAACGGTCTCGAGGCCGTGCAGCTGGTGCAGGAACACCGGCCGGACATCGTCTTTCTGGACATCCGCATGCCCGGCCTCACCGGGGTGGAGGCCGCGCGCCAGATCGCGCAGCTGCCGGCACCCGAGCACAGCGACGGCAGCGAAGACGAAGAACACGACCTGCTGCCCGAGATCGTGTTCATCACCGCCTATGACCAGTACGCGGTCGAGGCCTTCGAACAAGGTGTGGCGGACTACGTGCTGAAGCCTGCCGAACGCGACCGGCTGGCGCTGACCGTGGACCGCATCCAAAAGCGTCTCGCGGCGCGTCAGGCCGGCGAAGGCGCCAGCGACGCGCCGGCCGGGCCGCACCTGCAGCAGCTGCTGCACCAGCTGTCCGCACGCCTCAACCCCGGCGGTGCGCCGCAGTACCTGCAGTGGATCCAGGCCACGGTGGGCCAGGCGATCCAGATGATCCCGGTCGACGAGGTGCTGTTTTTCATCAGCGACGAAAAGTACACACGCGTGCAGACGGCGCAGGTGGAAGCCTTGATCAGGAAGCCCATCAAGGAGCTGGTCGACGAGGTCGACCCGCAGCTCTTCTGGCAGATTCACCGCAGCACGCTGGTGGCGGTGAAGGCGATTGCCGGTGTCACGCGCGACTTCCGCGGCCGCCAGATCGTCAGCGTCAAGGGCCATGGGCAGAAGCTCGAGGTGAGCCGCAGCTACACGGGGCTGTTCAAGGGCATGTGAACGGCCGGGCGCGGCGCAGGGGCGTGCCCCGCGCCGTGTGACGTCAAGGGATGTTCATGCTCAGTCGCCGCAGGCTGCCGGCACCTTCGCCCAGCAGCAGGGCGTCCAGCCGCGGCTGCACCACCCCGGCGCTGTTGCGCACGCCCTGCTGCCAGCCGATGCTGCCGGCACGGCCCAGGCCGTAGTCCTTGTAAGGCAGCGTGGTGTTGCCGTAGGTGGCCACCGCCGGTGCGCTGCCCACGACCGGGCCCAGGTCGCCGCTGGCGAGGTCGAGCCAACGCAAGGTGGAACTGTCCTGCAGCAGCGTCCAGCGTGCCGACTGCCGCAGTTCGGTGGTGTGCAACCGGTGTGGCAACAGGCGTTGTGGCAACAACGAGGTGCCCAGCATCAGGCCGCCGTGCTCCTTGCGGTCGCTGCCGTCGGGCCGCACGCTGCCGGTGCGGATACCGACCTGGTAGAAGACACGCCCCTCGCCCTCGTCACCCGCCACACCGCCGAATGACAGCACCGTGGTCCAGCTGAACACGGCGCCGAGGGGCGCTGTCGCGGCGGGCAGGGGCGTGAAGGTGCCCCCGGTCTTGGGCAGGCTGGCGGCGACTTCGCCCAGCGCACCCGAGATGCGGATCAGGTGATTGCGGGTCTGCAGGAAGCCGCCACTGGCCAGGTCCACGTCCGGCCCGCTGGCGATGATCTGCCCCATGCTGCTGTTGTCGTCGGCCGCGCGCACCAGCCAGGCGCCGCTGGACGACAGCACCCGCAGGTAGAGGTGGGTGTCGTCGAACAGGCCGCCGTCGATCTTGCGGCCCACGTCGGCCATCACGACCCGTGTGCGCAGCGTGCCGTGGTCCAGCCGCTGCAGGTGGCCGTCGGCGATGAAAAACTGGCCGTGCCGCAGGCGGCCGCCGGCCGTGCCGACGCCGAGCCACAAGGTGTCGATGCTGGTGCCGAAGCGGGCGATCTCGGTGATGTCGCCGAAGCGGGTGTCGGTGCTGAACATCCGCACGCCGCCGGCCGCCATGAACGATTGCCAGATCAATCGCTGCAGCCGGCCCGTGGTGGGCGAGGTGGTCCAGCCCAGGGGCAGAGCGCCAACGGGGTCACCCGGGTAGGTGGGTGCCACGCGGTGCGGGGTGCTGGCGTCGTCGTCCAGCATCACGTAGCGCAGCGGGCCCGATGCCTGGTAGGACAGCAGCGCGTCGTCGCCGCCGTCACCCACCGCATGCAGGATGAGCGCCGAGTTCTCGGCCGACGTTTCACTGGACAGCTGCACCGGGGTGGGCACGCTGGCGCCGCGGGCCAGCGACAGCCTGAACAGCCGCCCGCCCTTGATGTAGGCCAGGTGGCGCGTGGCCACTTCCGTCAGCTCACCGGTGACGGGGTCAAGGCTGCCGCCCCGGATGTGCTTGACCACGGCGGCCATCACGTTCGTCGCCAGTGCAGGCAGGGTGTCCACGGCCACCGGCGCGCCGCCGGCATCGGGGTCGACCACGCCCAAAGTCACGCTGCCACTGCCGGGCGTGGCGTTGGCGCTGCTCCAGACGGGCACCCAGTAAGGCACAGGCAGTGCAGCCGCGGTGACGGTCAGCGTGGCCGCGCTGCTGGTGACACTGCCCGCGCTGTTGAACACGCGCACGGAAAACAGGGCCCCGCTGTCACCGGCAGCAGGTGATGGCAGCGTGTAGCTGGCGGCGGCGGCGCCCCCGATGTCGGTGCCGTTGCGCTGCCACTGATAGGACAGCGGTGCGCCACCACCGGCCACCACGGCAAAGCTGGCGCTGGTGCCGGCGGTCACCGTGATCGACAGGGGCTGCACGCTGATGGTCGGCGCATCCACGGCCGGCGGCGTGGGCGACGGCGAGGGGTCGCTGCCACCGCCGCCGCCAGAGCACCCCAGGCACCAGAGGCTGAGCAACAACACCCAGGGACCAAGCAGCCGGCCCGGGCTGGCGAAGCCGCGATTCAAGTCCATTCCCATGGTCAATCTCCCAGCAGTGGTGAGGTGCAGGCCGCCGCACCGGGCGGCGCAGTGGCTTGCACACAGAGACGGAGGGAAGAGTCCGACGTCAGGGGGCACCAGCTTCGTGGTCACCGCATCGCCGGACGGTGGTTGGCCGCTTCCGGCCCGCAGAGCCGCCGCCCGTTCGGTGAGCGAAAGCAACAGCGCTCAAGTTCAGCGCACACGAGCCGGACCGCACTTCTGCGCCGTTAGCCACGCCTGTTCGTGAAGCAGTTCACGCTTCACAGAGCCATCCCATGGCACAGGGCCGGCTGAGGGCTCGGCCTCGGAAGCATTTGCTCGCACACCCGCACCAGCCGTCACCGCAAGTGCGACCGGGCCCCGGTACCTTCCGCTCCGCCTGAAGGGTGAACGCCTGCGTGCCGATAACGGCAAGGGCCCCGAACCCCAAGCACCCCAGACATCGCCATGTTGCTTTCTTCTGCCAGTCCCATTCAACGCCACTTCGACTTTGCCCGCCGCACCGAGCGTGCGGTGGCCGGCTGGGTGGTGCGCGAAGAAGCCATCATGGGCACCGCCATCCGCGTCGAACTGTGGGCGCCCGACCGCCGAAGCGGCGAAGCCGCCGCGGCCGCCGTGATGGACGAGATGCACCGCATCGACCGCGCGATGAGCCCGCACAAGCCCACCTCCGAGCTGTGCCGCATCAACCGCGAAGCCGCGCGCCAGCCCGTGGTGCTGAGCGAAGAGATGTACCGGCTGGTCGAACGTGCCATCGCCTTTTCTCGCCTCAGCGACGGCGCCTTCGACATCAGCTATGCCGCCGTGGGCCAGCTCTACGACTACCGCCAGCGTGTGCGACCCAGTGCCGACGCACTGAAAGCCGCACAGGCCAACGTCGGCTGGCAGCAGCTGAAACTGAACCCGCAGGCGCGCACGCTGCGCTTCGGCCGTGAAGGCATGCGCATCGACCTGGGCGGGTTTGCCAAGGGCCACGCCGTCGACAACGCGGTGGCGCTGCTGGCGCGGCGTGGCGTCAAACACGCCCATGTCAGCGCAGGTGGCGACAGCCGCGTCCTGGGTGACCGCCGCGGGCGGCCCTGGAACGTGGCCATCCGCGACCCGCGCCGTGCCGGCGAAATGGTGGCCGTGCTGCCGCTGGAAGACGTGTCCATCTCCACCTCGGGCGACTACGAACGGTTTTTCGACGACGGTGCCGAACGTGTGCACCACCTGATCGACCCCACCACCGGCCACAGCCCGGCCGGTGTGCACAGCGTGACCATCCTGGCCAGCGACGGTCTGACCAGCGAAGCGCTGTCGAAGGCCGTCTTCGTGCTGGGGGTCGCACGCGGCCTGGCGCTGGTGGAAAGCCTGGCGGGCATCGACGCCGTGATCGTCGACGCCCAAGGTGTGCTGCATGCCAGTTCGGGCTTGCTGCAGGGCCTGAGCGAACCGTCAGCTGCCGCGGCCACGGGTGAATCCCTGCACGCGCCGCTGTCTGAATTTCAGGCGCTGGATTCGCAGCGCGCCGAACTCGACAACCCTGAAATCGCCGAACAGGCCTGCCAATGATTGACCGGAGTCCACGCAGATGAACGCTCACCTCACTTCAAGCATCAGCCCAGCGCGCGCGCCAGGGCGGGTTTCAGCATTTGCAGTGCTGTCGCTGCTGACCCTGCTGGCCGCCTGTTCTGGCGGCGGCACCAGCAGCGAAGACACCGTCACCGTGAACGGCGACGTGCCACTGGCCTACGTGAAGCGCGCCACCTCGGTGGGCCTGAACCCCACCGACGGAGCGAACTTCGCTGCGGGTGGAGACCTGATGCTGCGCGAGAAGTCCAGCCCCAGCGCAGCCGAACACAACCTGACGGCACGTTTCACGGCCGGCGCGGGTGATGCTTCAGACCCCGAGGTCAGCTACGACGGCAAGAAGATCGTCTTTTCGATGCGCTGCCCGGCCGCCAACACGGCCACCGTGGACGGCTCCGCCAGTGGCGCCCGCGCCTGCACCGGCCGCTGGAACATCTGGGAATACGACACCACCGGCACCAGCCTGACCGGCGGCACCTTCCGCCGCTTGACGGGCAGCACCAGCCACGACGATGTCGACCCGGTCTATCTGCCGGCCAACCGGGGCATCATCTTTTCGTCCAACCGGCAGGAAAAGTCCAGCCGCATGCAGGCGCTGGGCCGCGCCTACTTCGCCGCCGACGAATACGAACGTGAACGCGTGATGAACCTGCACAGCATGGCTGCCGATGGCAGCAACGTGCAGCAGATCAGCTTCAACCAGAGCCACGAACGCAACCCGGTCATCCGCCCCAACGGCGACATCATGTTTGCGCGTTGGGAACACGTGGCCGACCGCAACCGCTTTGCCGTCTTCCGCAGCAAGCCCGATGGCACCGACATGTTCGTGCTGTATGGCGCGCAAAGCCCGGGCAACAGTTTCCTGCACCCGCGCGACATGGACCCCAAGGGCAAGTTCCCGGGCCAGCTGGTGTCTTCTCTGATGCCGCTGTCGGGCACCCAGGAAGGGGGCTCGATCATGATGGTCGACGCTGCCCGTTACTCGGAGTACAACACCCCGGCGTCCAGCAGCGTGCCGCGTGAAGGTGGTCAGAAACAGGCCACCGAACGCACGCTGTCCGACGGCCGCGGGCTTTCGCTCTACGGCCGTGCGACGACACCCTACCCGCTGTGGGATGGCAGCGACCGGGTGCTGGTGGCCTGGCGCCCGTGTGAAGTCACGCGCAACGGTGTCGTGGTGTCCTGCACCACGCTGACCGAAGCCGAACTGGCCACGCTGGGCGACGACAACCGCACCATGTCCGCGCGTGCTGCCGATGGTGTGCAGGACAACGCACCCGCGGCCTACGCCATCTACATGTTCGACCCGGCCAACCAGACCTGGTTGATCGTGGCCGCGCCGCCGCAAGGCTTCATGTTCACCGACCCGGTGGCCTTGACCGCACGTGCCGAACCCAATGTGGTGGAGCCGACCACCGTCGACCCGGTGCTGGCGGCACAGAACATGGCCCTGATCGAGGTGCGCAGCGTCTACGACACCGACGGCCTGAACCGCATGGCCGAAGCGATGCTCACCGACGCCGACCGCGCCGCCGGCTGCACCCGCGCCATTCCGCTGCGTGCCCCGGTCGAAGCCGCCGACACCCGCACGCAGGTGGCCGACCTGGCGCGCCTGAAGAATCCCGCCGACGCGGCCTATGGCTGCGCACCGGCGCGGTTTGTGCGCGCCTCGCGCGGTGTGCCACCACCCAGTGGCGGCATGGGGGTGCGCCAGGCCATCGGCGAGACCGACTTCGAACAGATGCAGATCCTGGGCTACGCCCCGATCGAACCCGATGGCAGCTTCAAACTGCAGGTGCCGGCCGACGTGCCGCTGGCACTGGCCGTGATCGACGCCGACGGCCGTGCGATCCAGACCCACACCAACTGGATCCAGGTGCGCCCGGGCGAACGCCGCACCTGCGACGGCTGCCACAGCCCGCGCCGCGGCGCAGCGCTGAACAGCGGCCCGGTGGTCAACACGCTGCCGGCCGGCATCAAGGCCGCGTTGTCTTCGCAGCACCAGAGCGGCGAGACCCTGGCTTCGCTGCGAACCCGGCTCGACCCCACCGCGCTGGCGCTGGCCACCAGCCCCGTGTTCACCGACATCTGGGCCGACACCACGCAGACCGGCGTCACCGCGCGCGCTTCGCTGAGCCTGATGTACACCGGCAACTCCGACCCTGCCGACGACCTGGCCACCCCGGCGCCGGTGAACGGCGTCATCAACTACCCCGACCACATCCAGCCACTGTGGACCCGTGCACGTGGCCCCGCCGGCGCCCACACCTGCGTGGCCTGCCACGCCGACTCGGCCAAGCTCGACCTGCGCGGCACGCTGGCCGGCACCGGCCGCCTGGTGTCGTACGAAGAGTTGCTGATGGGCGACCCCGTCATCGACGCCGTCACCGGCCGCCCGGTGATCCGTGTGCGCCAGGGTGTGCCTGAAGTCGTTCGCGGTTCACCGCTGGTCGAGACCAGTTCCAGTGCGGCCAACACGGCAGGCCAGGCACGCAAGAGCCGGCTGACCGAGATCCTGTGGGGCCAGACTTTGCTGGCCGGTGCAGGCACACGCACCGAACACCCAAACCCGCCGGACACCGCACCCAACCATGCCAATCTGCTGAACAAGGCCGAAAAACGCCTGCTTGCCGAGTGGATGGACATGGGCGGTCAGTACTACAACGATCCCTTCGACGCCGGCAGCGGCGTGCGCACGGTGTCGGCACTCAGCCAGGAAACCTTCCTGTCGCAGGTGCAGCCCATCCTGCGTGCGCAGTGCGCCAGCTGCCACCAGGCCGGCCTGGGCAACCCGCGCAACCGCTTCGTGCTGACGGGCAGCGAAGAGGGCGACTTCAACGTCACGCTGAGCATGGTCAACAACACCTGTGTCACCACCAACAACCCGCTGTTGCTGCGGCCCTCCACCGTGCCGCACCCCAGCGGCGACCTGGAGCAGACCACGGCCCTGCTGCCCGTGGGCAGCACCGGCTACAACCAGATCGCGAACTGGATCTCGCGTGGCTGCCCGGGTTCCTGATCGATGAAACGATGACCCGACGACATCACACCCGCAGACTGCCCCTGCCGGCCGCCGCCGCCCTGCTCGCCCTCTTGGGCGGGTGTGGCGGCGGCAGCCCGCTTGACAACCCGCAGAACGTGGCCAACCCGCCAGGGGCCACCGGCCAGAAGTTGTCGTTTGTGTACTTCCAGCGTTGCATCAACCCGGAACTGAACAGGCCGTTGCCGGTGAACATCGGCGGTGTCATCACCACCAACACCTGCGCCGCTGCGGGTTGCCACGACAACGCCAGCGGCACCGGTGGCGCGCTGCGCCTGTTCGGCACGGCGCCGGCCGTGGACCTGTCCCTGGCACCCGAGGCCGTGCGGGCCAGCGACATGTACAAGAACTACTACTCGTCGCTGGGCGAATCGGTGGTCGGCAGCCCGGACCAGAGCCGCATGCTGAACAAGCCGCTGGTTCGGGGGGTGTTGCACGGTGGTGGCCTGATCTTCGAGAACGCCGACGACCCCGCGGCCAAACTCATCCGCTACTGGATCAATCGCCCCATGCCACAAGGCCAGGACGAATTCAGCACGGCGGCCAACACCATGTTCACACCTGCCGACCCCGCCACCGGGGCCTGCAACAGCGACTGATCTGACTTGCCCAAGACTGCGTTTCCCAAGCCGATGCCTTCTTTGCACTTGACCCTTCGCGCATGGGCGTGCGCCTTCGCCTGCAGCGCCGCGTGGTGTGTGCAGGCGCAGCCTGTGCCAGTGGCCGAGCCGGCATCGGCGCCAGCCGCCACGCCGGTGCCGCCAGCGGCGCCGGCCCCGGCAATGACCGGCGCCGAGCGCCTGCAGGTCACCGACCCGTTTCTCGAACTGCACACCGGCCCCGGCCGCGGCTACCCGGTGTTCCATGTGGTCGAGCGCCGGCAATGGGTGACGGTGGAGATGCGCCGCACCGACTGGTACCGGGTGCGCGCCGAAGGTGGCCAGGTGGGCTGGGTGCCCCGCCGGCAGCTCGAAGCCACGCTCACCGAAGCGGGTGCCGGCAAGACCTTCCGCGACGTGCTGGTCGACGACTACCTGCGCCGGCGGGTCGAGTTCGGTGGCGCCTGGGGCCGCTTCAAGGCCGAGCCAATGCTCAAGCTGTGGACCCAGTTCCGCATGGCCGACACGGTGGGTGCCGAGCTCAGCGTTGGCCAGGTGCAGGGCGTGTTTTCCGGCACCGACTTCTGGGCCGTGAGCCTGACGTCCGAGCCCTGGTCCGACCGGCGCCTGTCTCCTTTTTTCAGCGTCGGCCTGGGCCAGTTCCGCAACATCCCCAACAGCAGCCTGGTCGACGCTGCGCCCACCGACGCCAAGCTGGCCCACGCCACCGTCGGTTTGCGCTGGTACCTGGGCGAACGTTTTGTCGCGCGCATCGACGGCTCTTTGTACACCGCCTTCGTGGCCGATAACCGCAGCATTGAGTACCGGTCCTTCACGGCCGGGCTGGCCTTTTTCTTCTGATGAACCCGCACATGCAGCACACCCCGAACCGATCTGGCGTTGCCACCGCCGCACCCGTCGCAGCGTCCACCCTGGCTGCGCTGCTGCTGCTGGCTGCGGTCGTGCCGGCGGCCGCGCAGACCGCCCCGGCAGCCTCTGCCACCGCCAAGCCCGCCGCCGAGCAGGTGATCGTGCCGCAGGTCGATCGGCGTGACGTCAAACGCCCGAAGTACGCGTCCAACGACTTTGCCATCGGCCTCTTCGCCGGCACCTACGCCACACAGAACTTCGGTGCCGCCACGGTCAGCGGCGTGCGCCTGGGTTACCACATCACCGAAGACTTCTTCGTCGATGCCACGCTGGGCCGCAGCAAGGTCAGCGACGACGCCTTCCGCCAGGTGCTGCCGGGTGGCATCTTCGTGAACCGAACCGAGACGCTGAGCTACTACGCCGTGTCCGCCGGCTACAACGTGCTGCCGGGCGAGGTGTTTTTCGGCAAGCGTTACGCGAAGGCCACACAGGGCTACATCCTGGCCGGTGTGGGCAGCACCGACTTTGCCGGCCAGAAGCGCCAGACGATGCACGCCGGCTTCGGCTTGCGGCTGCTGGTGAACGACTGGTTCGTGATGCAGGCCGACGTGCGCGACCACGTCTTCACGCTGGACATCCTGGGCAAGCGCCAGAGCACCCAGAACATCGAAGTCACCGCCGGCCTCACGCTGTTTTTCTGACCCCTTCTTCAAGGCTCGACATGCATTCCCTGCTGCGCACCCTGACCCTGCTGGCCTGCACCGCGCTGGCTTTGCCCGCTGCCGCCGTGGTCCAGACCCAGAGCCCGGCCCCCGACTTCACGCTGAAGAGCGCAGAAGGCCGCAACCTGCGCCTGCAGGAACAGCGCGGCCAGGTCGTGCTGGTGAATTTCTGGGCCAGCTGGTGCGGCCCCTGCAGGCAGGAGATGCCGCACCTGAACCGCCTGTACGACAAGTACCGGGCCAGCGGCTTCACGCTGCTGGGCGTGAACATCGACGACGACGCCAAACACGGTGCGGCCACCGCCGCCAAGTGGGGCCTGAAGTTCCCGGTGCTGCTGGACGCCGACAAGCAGGTCACCAAGCTCTACGACCTGGGCGCCATGCCGTCCACCGTGCTGATCGACCGCGACGGCAAGGTGCGCTTCCTGCACCGCGGCTACCGCGAGGGTGTCGAAGAGGCCTACGAACGGCAGATCCGCGAGCTGGTGAAGGAATGAAGTTCAACCACCCCCGTAGCGCCTTCGGCGCTCCCCCTCAAGGGGGCGCCGCCAGCGGCCCGGCGAAGCCGGATCCGCGGCGGCCACTTGGTGCGGCAGTGCTGCTTGCTGCCGTGCTGCTGCAAGGCTGCGCCATCCAGCCCTGGGTGAAGCCTTACGAACGCGAGAAGCTGTCCGATCCGATCATGCAGTTCTCGCGTGCGGCGCTGGCGGACAAACACCGCGAGCACATCCACAACGTGCGTGAAGGTGCACGAGGGGCCACCGGCGTTCAAGGCGGCGGCTGTGGTTGCAACTGACATGGTGCGTCAAGTGCTCACCCGCTGGCGCGAGTTGCTGGGCGGCTTCATGGCCGGCAGCGCGGCCACGCAGGCAGGCGGCGCCACGCTGCCCCAGGACAAGGCCGAGACCATCTATCACGTCTACGACGGCGGGGGTGTCAAGGCCACCGGCCCGGCGCTGCTGGTGCGCAAGAGCCTGGCGGACCGGGTGTCGCTGTCGGCGCAGTACTACGTGGACGCGGTCAGCAACGCCAGCATTGACGTGGTCACCACCGCCAGCCCCTTCAAGGAAACACGCACCGCCTGGGACTTCGGCGCCGACACCGTGGTGCGCGACACCACGCTGTCGCTGGGCATCTCGCGCAGCACCGAACCCGACTACATCGCCGAAGCCGTGAGCCTGGATGCAGCGCACGAAGTGTTTGGCGGCATGAGCACCGTCAGCATCGGATTCACACGTGCACGCGACCAGGTGGGGCAAAAGGGCACCGTGGGCTGGATCGACACTGCCTCGCACTGGCAGTACCGCGCCGGCCTGACGCAGATCCTGTCACCCACCTGGCTGATGAGCGCGAACTTCGAAGCCATCTCCGACAGCGGTTACCTGGGCAGCCCCTACCGCGCAGCACGGGTCTTCGGTGCTGCGGTGCCTGAACGCAATCCGCGCACACGCACCGGCCGCGCCATCAAGCTGCGCAGCATCAACGACACCGGCAAGCTGGTCTCGCGCAGTTCGCTGCGCGCCGAGTACCGCTACTACTGGGACACCTGGGACATCCAGGCCCACACCTACGAACTGGGCGGTTCCAAGTACCTGGGCCAGAGTTTCCTGCTCGACGTGTCGCTGCGCGGTTATTCCCAAGGCAAGGCGCTGTTCTACAGCGACAACGCGCAGTCCGAGACGCTGTACGTGTCGCGCAACCGCCAGCTCAGCACCTTCCGCAGCACCTCGGTGTCGGCCAAGCTCAGCTACACCTGGCCGGGGCTGCCTGCCGGCTACGACGTGAAGCTGACCGGCGTCTACGAGCTCAAGCAGTTCCGCTTCTCGGACTTCACCGACCTGCGCAGCAACACGCCCTATTCGTACAACGCCAACGTCGTGCAGCTGTACGTGTCCGCCACGTTCTGACCACCCGAGTCCGTGCCATGAACCACCTTTCCCTCAAGACGCTTCTTCGTGGCCTGCTCGCGGCCGGGGCCTTCGCCTGGGCCGCCACCACCGGCGCGCAAACCAGTCAGCCCGCGCCTGCCGCAGCCGCTGCATCGGCGCCATCGGCACCTGCAACTGCCGCCAGCGCTCCGGCTGCGCCACAAGGCTCGCTCGACAGCCGCGTGCAGGACCTCAAGGCCGAGGTCATCCGCCTCAACCGCGACCTGCTGGTGCTGGAAGAAGAACTGCTGTTCCCCGCCGGCACGCAGGTGGCGGTGTTCGTGAGCATGGACGTGGGCAAGATGTTCGAGCTGGAGTCGGTGCAGATCAAGCTCGACGACAAGGTCATCAGCCAGCACCTGTACACGCCGCAGGAAGTGCAGGCGCTGCACCGCGGCGGTGTGCAGCGGGTGTTCCTGGGCAATCTGCGCGCCGGCACCCACGCCATCGACGCCTTTTTCACCGGCCGTGGCCCACACGAGCGTGACTACAAACGTGGCACGACGCTGAAATTCGACAAGGGCACCGAGCCGCGCTACATCGAATTGCGCATCAAGGATTCGATGGCCAAGCTGCAGCCCGAGTTCGAAGTCAAGGTGTGGTGATGGTTCTTCGTGCGATCGCCTTCGCGCTGGTGGCCGCGGGTGGCCTGGGCGCCCAGACTGCGGTTGCTGCCGAGCCCGCTGCGAAGCCTGTGATCGTCAGCGCGCCGCACTATGGCGACACGCTCTTCCATTTCTACCAAGATCGTTTTTTTGGCGCCATCACCGGCCTGATGGTGTCGCAACACTTCGGCCGTGTCGCGCCGCATGCCGACGAGGCCGAGGTGATGCGTGGCGGCATGCTGTTGTCCTATGGCCTGCACGAACAGGCCAGCGAAGTGTTCGCGCGCCTGATCGACCGCAACGCACCTGCCTCGGTGCGCGACCGCGCCTGGTTTTTTCTGGCGCGCATCCGCCACCAGCGCGGTTTGCTGGACGAATCGCAGCAAGCACTGGACACCATCAGCGCACCCCTTCAAGGCCCGCTGGAAGAAGACCACCAGCTGCTGCGTGCGCAACTGCTGATGGCGCGGCAGGACTATGCCGGTGCTGCGGCCGTGCTTGACGCCATCAAGGGCAGCCCCACCGCGGGTCTGTACGCCCGTTTCAACCTGGGCGTGGCCCTGATCAAGACCGCCGGGCCCAATGAAGTGGAGCGCGGCGTCAAGCTGCTGGACGAAGTGGGCCAGGCCCCGGGGCCCAATGAAGAAATCCGCAGCCTGCGTGACCGCGCCAACGTGGCGCTGGGTTTTGCCGCGCTGCAAGGCCAGAAGCCGCGCGAAGCCCGCAGTGCGCTGCAGCGTGTGCGGCTGAACGGCGCCCAGGCCAACAAGGCCTTGCTGGGTTACGGCTGGGCGGCGTCCGAGCTGGCCGACCCCAAGCTGGCGCTGGTGCCCTGGCTGGAACTGGCCACCCGCAACATCACCGACGCGGCGGTTCTCGAAGCGCACATCGCGGTGCCCTACGCGATGGCCGAGATCGGCTCCTACAGCGGTGCACTCGACCGCTACCAGGCGGCGGTCGAGGTGTTCCAGCGTGAAAAGCAGGGCCTGGACGAATCGATCACCGCCATCCGCGCCGGCAAGCTGGTCAAGGGCCTGCTGTCGCAGAACCCGGTCGAGGCCGATGTCGGTCTGGACGCTTTTGCGCGCATGGACCAGTTGCCCGACATGCCGCACACGGCCCACCTGGTGCCGCTGCTGGCCGACAACCCTTTCCAGGAAACCTTCAAGCACCTGCGCGACCTGCAGTTCCTGAACGGCAACCTGTTGCAGTGGCAGGGCAACCTGGGCACCTTCACCGACATGCTGGACACACGCAAGGCCGCTTTTGCCACACGCCTGCCGCAGGTGCGTGCACAGGCCGGCGCGGTGGACATGGCCGCGCTGCAGACCCGCCGCGACGGGCTGGCGGCCGACCTGAAGCAGGCAGAGGAAGCCACCGACGCCGCGGTCTTCGCCAACCCGAAAGAGCGTGAGCTGCTGGACCGCATCGAACGCGCCCATGCCACTTTGGCTCGTGTGCAAGGCACACCCGAAGCCGCCGACCTGGCCGATGTGGCCGATCGGCTTCGGCGCGCGCAAGGCGCCCTGACCTGGCAGCTGCAGCAGCAATTCAGCGAACGCAGCTGGGCGGCGCGCAAGGCCTTGCGCGACACCGAACAGGGCCTGGTGGCCGCGCGCGAACGTGACGCTGCGCTGCTGAAAGCACAAACCGAAGAACCGGCCCGCCACGAAGCTTTTGCCGCGCGCATTGCCGAGCTGTCGGCGCGCCTGCAAGGCCTGCAACCACGGGTCGCGGCGCTCGACCAGGAAACACAGACGGCGCTGCAGGACATCGCCGTGGCCGAGCTCGAAAGCCAGAAGCAGCGCCTGGACGTCTACGCCGCGCAGGCCCGCCTGGCCATCGCGCAGATCCTGGACCGCGCGCAGCTGGCGCAGCGTTCCGATGCCGGCGCCGCCTCAGGGGCCAAGCCATGATGGTGCGGCGCACCCACGCCATCGCCAGCGCGGCCGCGCTGGTCTGCCTGCTGGGCGCCTGTTCCAGCAACAAGCGCCTGCCCGGCGACAACGAACCCACCTTGGCGACGCTGCGCGACCGCACGGTCTCGGTGGTGGCTGACAAGCCCGACAACGCGCTGAAGGTGGCTGAAGAGCAGACCATCGCGGCCTACCGGCAATTCCTGGAGGCCGCGCCCAACGCACCCCAGCGCCCCGAGGCCATGCGCCGCCTGGGCGACCTGGAGATGGACAACGCCGACCGGCGTGCCGCCGAGTCCACCTCGGCCGCCGGCGACGTGCCCGACTACAAGGCCGCCATCACGCGCTACCAGGAATTCCTGAAGGCCTACCCGCAGGACCCGCGCAACGACCGTGTGCTGTACCAGCTGGCCCGCGCGCAGGAACAGGGTGGCCAGCTCGAAGAGTCGCTGAAGACACTGACGCAGCTGGTGGGCCAGCACCCTGGCACGCAGCACGCCGACGAAGCGCACTTCCGCCGCGGCGAACTGCTGTTTGCCACGCGTGACTACAAACAGGCCGAAATGGCCTACGCGACGGTGCTGCAGGCGGGCAACAAGACGCCCTTCACCGAACGAGCGCTCTACATGCAGGGTTGGAGCCTCTTCAAGCAGGGCCGCCTGGACGATGCGCTGAAGCCCTTCTTCGGTGTGCTCGACCTCAAGCTCGGCCAGTTGGACGCCACCGTGCGCGACGAAGCGAAGCTCGAAGAGCTGCAGGCACTGACCCGCGCCGACCGCGAACTGGTGGAAGACACCTTCCGCGTCATGAGCATCAGCCTGAGCGCCCTGCAAGGTGCCGAGTCGGTGCCGCGCCTGATCGACAGCCCGGTGCGCGAGGCCTACCAATTCCGCGTCTACCAGCAGCTGGCCGAGCTCTACATCCGGCAAGACCGCATCAAGGACGCCGCCGACACCCTGGCCGCCTTCGTGCGCCGCCAGCCACTGCACGCGCAGGCGCCGCTGCTGCAGGCGCGGGTGATCGAGATCTACGCCGGTTCGGGTTTCGACACCTTGGCGCTCGAAGCCAAGAAGGATCACGTGGTGCGCTATGGCGCCAACAGCGAGTTCCGCCGCGCCAACCCCAGTGGCTGGGCACGTGCGCAACCGCTGGTCAAGAACAACCTGACCGACCTGGCACGCCACCACCACGCGCTGGCGCAGAAGAACAAGCTGCCGGCCGACGTGCAGGAAGCGGTGCGCTGGTACCAGGCGCTGCTGACCGAATTCCCGGGTGATGCCGACGAAGCGCAGAACCGTTTCCTGATGGCCGAGCTCTTGTACGAAGACCGGCGTTATGCCGTGGCCGCACAGGAATTCGAGCGGGTGGCCTATGCGCCCGCCGACGCTGCACCGTTTGCCCGAGCGGCCGATGCCGGCTATTCGGCCCTGCTGAGTTACGCCGCCCTGGAAAAGGACGCCACCGACAAGCTGCCCTTGCAGCGCCAGGGTGTGGACAGTGCACTGCGGTTTGCCAAATCCTTTGCCAGCGACCCACGTGCCGGTGCGGTGCTGACCAACGCGTCGGAAAAGCTGCTGCTGCTGGGCGACGGCGAACAGGCCGTTGCGGTGGCCCGCCAGTCGCTTGCGCTGACACCGCCGCCGGCCCCCGAACTTCGGCGCGTGGCCTGGACCGTGGTGGCGCACCACAGCTTCGACCGTGCCGACTACCTGCAGGCCGAAGCCGCCTACGGCGAGGTGCTGGCACTCACGCCCGCCGGCGCTGCCGGCCGCGAGCAACTGGTCGAGCGCCAGGCCGCCGCGATCTACAAACAGGGGGAACTGGCCCGCACCGCCGGCAACAGCCGCGACGCCGTGGGCCACTTTGCGCGCATCGCTGCGCTGGGGGCCCTGCCGGCCGGTTCGGCGGTGCGTGCCAGTGCGATGGTCGACGCTGCTGCGTCGCTGATCGTGCTGAAGGACTGGGACAACGCCGCGCGCACGCTGGAAGATTTCCGCCGCAAGTACCCGGCCCATCCGCTGCAGGCCGACGTGGCGCCCAAGCTGGCGCTGGCCTACATGGAACTGGGTCGCCACTCGCTGGCAGCCGCCGAATTCGAACGCGTGGCCAACACCAGCTCCGACCCCGCCATCGCACGCGGCGCGTCGTGGCAGGCCGCCGAGCTGCACCACAAGGCGGCAGAAGGTGCACGGCCCAAGTCACCGGCGCTGGCCACGGCCATCAAGGCCTGGGAACGGTATCTGCAGGCCCACCCCCAGCCGCTGGAACCGGCGGTGGAGACACGTTGGAAGCTGGCCGAGCTGACCCGCCAGGACGCCCAGCTGCCCCGCAGCGTGGCCTGGGTGCGCGCGGTGCAGGCGGCCGACCGCGACGCGGGTGAAGCCCGCACACCCCGCACCCGCCTGCTGGGTGGCCAGGCCACGCTGCAGCTGGCCGAGCCGGTGCTGGCCGCCTACCAGCAGGTGCGACTCGTCGAGCCGCTGCAAAGGCAGCTGAAGCTGAAGAAGGCGAAGATGGACGAGGTGCTGAAAGCCTACGCCCTGGCCGCCGACGTGGGCGTGGCCGAGGTCACCACCGCCGCCACCTTCCACACCGCCGCGCTGTACCAGGACTTCGGCAAGTCGCTGATCGCGTCGCAGCGGCCGAAGCGCCTGAGCAAGATGGAACTCGAGCAGTACAACGTGCTGCTCGAAGAGCAGGCCTTTCCTTTCGAAGAGAAGGCCATCGAACTGCACGAGACCAATGCCCGCCGCACCACGCAGGGCCTGTACGACCCGTGGGTGAAAAGCAGCCTGGCCGAACTGGCCAAGCTCAAGCCGGTGCGTTACGGCAAGGCCGAGCGGGGCGACAACAGCCTGGCCGCCGACGTGGGCGCGCTGCAGACCGCGCTGAAGCAGAACCCGGGCTCGGTGCCGCTGCTCAACCAGCTGGGCATCGCGCAGCGCCAGCAGGGCCGTTTCGACGAAGCGCGGCAAGCCTACGAAGCCGCCATCACCGCCAACCCCGGTGCGCCCTTGCCGCACCTGAACCTGGCCATCCTGTACGACCTGTACCTGGGCGATGTTGCCAAGGCGCAAGCGCTGTATCAACGTTGTGTGGAACTGTCACCAGCCGATGCCACGCAGCTGAATCGCTGGCTGGCCGAGCTCAAGGGGCGCAAGCCGGTGCCGAATAGCCCGGCATCCCCCGCGACAGCGGCGCCCGCGCCATCCCAGGAAGCCACCTCGATGGCCAGCCGCAAGGACAAACCATGAAGCGACTCCACCTGCTCGCGTTCGCACTCGCGGCAGCGGCCCCGGCGGCCGTGCTGGCGCAAGACCGTGCCGACATCGACCGCACGCAGATCATCGGCAACCGCGAACTGCCCAAGGTGCTGTACATCGTGCCGTGGAAAAAGCCGCTGCCCGGCCAGTTGTCGGGCCGCCCGGTGCAGAGCGTGCTGGACGAAGCCCTGGCGCCGGTGGACCGCACTGTGTTCCGCCGCCAGGTGGTCTACAACAGCCAGGTGCAGGCGCGTGAAGTGGCCGCTGCCGCCGCACCTGCCGCGGCACCCACGCCAGTGGCCGTGCCCGCACCCAACACCCCACCGCGCTGAACCCGTTTTCAGCCGCCCCTTTCATTCGCCTTCAGATCGCCCCGGAGCACCCGCCCATGAGCAACTTCAACACCGTCGTCAAGTTCTTCGTCGACTGCGGCCCCTTCCTGTACCCCAGCCTCGCGATGATGGCCATCGGCCTGGCCATCGCCATCGAGCGTTTCCTGTTCCTGAACCGGGCGCGCAGCGAAAACCGCAAGCTCTGGGACCAGGTGCTGCCGATGCTGCAAAGTGGCAAGTGGAAGGAAGTGCACCACGTCACCAGCAGCTCCGAGTCGGCCATCGGCAAGATCGTCAGCAACGGCCTGACGCGCATGCAAAGCGCACGCCGCCGCGAAGACATCGACAACGCGATGGAAGAAGGCATGATGGAAATCGTGCCGCGTCTGGAGAAGCGCACGCACTACATCGCCACCTTCGCCAACACCATCACCCTGGTGGGCCTCTTGGGCACCATCATCGGCCTCATCAAGGGTTTCACGGCGGTGGCTTCGGTGAACCCGGCTGAAAAGGCCGAGATGCTGAGCGCCAGCATTTCGGTGGCCATGAACAACACCGCCTTTGCGCTGATGGTGGCCATTCCCTTCTTGCTGATCCACGCCTTCCTGCAGGCCCGCGCCAGCGAGATCGTCGACAGCCTGGAAGCCGCCAAGATCACCTTCCTGAACCTGGTGCAGCGCCTGGCCGGTGAGCAGCTGACCACCAAGGAACAGCGCGTCTCATGAAGCGCCGTCGCCTTCGCAAAGAGGCGCCCCATCTCGAGATCACCGCGTTCATCAACCTGATCGTGGTGCTGGTGCCCTTTCTGCTGGCCACCACGGTGTTCTCGCGCCTGGCGGTGATGGACCTCAACCTGCCGGCCCAGCAGTCGGCCGTGGAGCAGCTGAAGGGGCCCGAACTGCAGTTGGAGGTGGTCATCCGCCAGGACGCCATCGAAGTTGGCGACCGCATCGGCGGCCTCATCCAGCGCATCGAAAAGAGCGGGCCCACCCACGACTACAAGGCCTTGGGCACGCTGATGGTGCTGGTCAAGGGCAAGTTCCCCGACAAGACCGAGTCCAGCGTGCTGGCCGAACCCGACACGTCCTACGACGACCTGGTGCAGGTGATGGACACCGTGAGCAGCAGCGTCACCGCCAACGGTGCGCAACTGCAGCGCGCCGAGCTGTTCCCCAACATCAGCATCGGCGACGCACCGGTGCGCAAGCAGGCCGGTGCCACGCCCAAGGCTGGCTTGAAAGGGACCAGCTGATGGCCGCGATGACGCCCCTGGAAAAACGCGCCGAACGCAAGGCGCGCAACAACAGCGCACTGGACATGAACCTGGTGGCGCTGATCGACGTCTTCACGATCCTGATCTTCTTCCTGCTCTCCAGCGCCAGCGGCGTGGACATCCTGGTCAGCCCCAAGGCCGTGGACCTGCCGCTGGCCATGGCCGAAAAAACACCCAAGGAAACCGTGCTGCTGGTGGTGGCCGGTGACGACATCATCGTCGACGGCCGCCGCATCGCGTCGGTGGCGCAGGTGATGGCGGCACCCGAAGCCACCATCCCGGCGCTGAAGGCCGAACTCGACCTGCTGGGCACCCGCACGGCGGTGCGGGCAGAGAACAAGGCGGACCAGCAAGCCGTGACCATCATGGCCGACAAGCAGATGCCCTACAGCCTGCTGCGCAAGGTCATGAGCACCTGTGCACAGGCCAACTTCGCCGACGTGTCCTTTGCGGTGCGCAGAAGGGACACCTGAGATGGCCGCGCTTGCCCTGTCTCCGATGGCGTCGTTCCGGCGCCCTTCATTGCCGTGGTCCAACGCGGCCGACGACGAAAAACGCTTCCAGCGCATCGCCCGCATCGTGTTGCTGGTGGTGTTGGTGCTGGGCGTGGTGATGCCCTTCGTGCCGCTGCCCGAGCGTGTGCGCATCGAGGCGCAACCGCTGCCCGCACCGATGGCCCGCTTGCTGTTGGAGCGGCCGGTCACACCGCCGGCACCGCCGCCCAAGCCCCAGGTGGTGGACGACGACAAACCCGCCGTGGCCAAGCCCGAAAAGGCACCCGACAAACCCGACCCGATCAAGTCCAGCAAACCGAAGGAAGCGCCGGTGCCCGAGGCGCGCAACCCGGTGGCCAACAAGCCGCCCGGTGAAGTGGCCATCGACAACGCCCGTCGCAAGGCCAGCGGTGTGGGCCTGCTGGCGATGAAGGACCAGCTGTCCGAGATGGTGGCCGCGCCGGCTGCGGTGCAGCTGAAGCAGGACATCAAACCCGGCCTGGGTGTGGGCACGGGCACCGGCGTGGGTGTGGGTGCGGGCCAGGAGGCCGGCATTCCCGTTCGCGCCATGATCACCAGCAACGCCACCCAGGGCAGCGGCGGCATCAACACCGCGGCCTACAGCAAAGACACCGGTGGCGGTGGCCTGGCCGGCCGTGGCACGACGCTGGTCGAAGGGGTGGCCGGTGGCGGTGGTGGTGGCGGCTTCGGGGGCGGTGGTGGCCGTGCCGGTGGTGGCAGCGGCGACGGCAGCGGTGTGGGTGGTGGCAAAGGTGGCACGCTGCAGCGCAGCGGCAGCGGCAAGAGCAGCCGCAGCATCGAAGACATCAAGCTGGTCTTCGAACGCAACAAGGGCGCCATCTACGCCATCTACAACCGCGCGCTGCGTGAAGACCCGGCGCTGCAGGGCAAGGTGGTGCTGGAGCTGAAGATCGCGCCCAGCGGCGAGGTCACCGGCCTGCGCATCGTCAGCAGCGAACTGAAGGCCGAAGAGCTGGAAAAACGCCTGCTGGCGCGCATCCGCAGCTTCGACTTCGGTGCCAAGGACGTCGAGGTGATGGTCGTCACCTGGCCGGTGGACTTCCTGCCTTCATAGGGCGGCCGGCAAGGGCCGTGGCCGGTGTCGCAGGATGCTGGCCACGCCCAGCGCCGACAGCGCCAGCGCCACGCACGCGCCGCTGGGTGCGTCCAGCCACCACGACACACCCAGACCCACGCTGCAGGCCAGCACGCCAAGGGTCCAGGCAAGCACGCGGTGGGTGCCGTTGCGCTGCCACAGCGCCGGTGCAATGAGCGCAGCGAACACCACGAACAGGCCCAGCGTGGGCACGGCCAGGCTGGCGACCAGCGCAAACACCGGGTAGAACACGGCGTCGCGCGACAGCCGGCGGCCCACCACGGTCACCGTCACCGCACAGCCCGCCAGCACGGCCACCTGCGGCCAGCCGGCCCACAACACGTCGGCCGCCAGCAGTTCACCCAGGCGTTCACGGCCGTGTGGGTCTTGCCGGGCGCCCAACAGCGCGGCGCTGGCGCCCAGCACGTACAGCAGGCCGATCAGCGCTTCGCGTTCGGCAGGCCACGGCCGCCGCGCAGGCCAGGGCGCCGGCCGCGGCAGATGTTTGTGTGCTGATCCAGTCCGGGTGGTCCATCAGCGTGCCGGCCCACAACGCGGCGGCCGCTGCCGCCTGGGCCACGGCCAGGTCGATGAAAACCACCCCGCGCGCCAGCACCTGGTGGCCCAGCGGCGCCAAAGCCAGCACGCCGAAGACCAGCGCCACCACCGGCGCCAGGAACCAGGACTCGGTCATTGCACGGCAATCATCAGCGCTTGGCGGCTTGCAGCAGGCTGGCCAACAGGCCGTCGAACCAGCGCAGCAGGGCTTCGCCGTCGGCGTCTTCGGCCACCGTGGCCGGCAGCACCAGCAGCGGCACCTGGCCACCCAGTTGGCCACTGAGCCAGCGGCCGGGCCGCGGGTCCTGGTAAGCGGCCACCACCACCGCCATCGGCGGCTGGCCCTTCAGCTGGTTCAGCAGCCCTTGCAGGTGGCCGGGTGTGGGCGCCATGCCGGGTTTGGGTTCCAGGTCGGCCACCGGCTGGATGCCCAGCCAGTGCCACAGGTAGCCGAAGGTGCTGTGCTGCGCCGCCACCGTTTGCCCACGCAAGGGCGCAGCGCGGCGTTCCCAGTCGGCGATGCGGCTCTTCAGGCGGCTTTCGAAGGCCAGGCGGCGTTCTTCGATGGCCGGCTTCTGCGCCGGCAGTGCCTGCTGCAGGCGCTCGGCCAGCATGTCCAGCGCCACCAGCAGCTTGCGCGGGTCGGCATGCAGGTGCGGGTTGCCTTCGGCATGCACATCGCCGGCCCAGGGTGTGCCGATGGCACCGGGCTGCGGGTCCAGCAGCACCACGTGGTCAGACGCAAAAAACACGTCGCTGTCCCTGGCCTTGCCGGCACGCTGCTGCAGCACCGGCAGCCAGCCGGCTTCCAGCGACGCACCGGTGCAGACCGCCAGGTCGGCGCCGCGCAGCTGGGCGATCAGCGCCGGCCGGGCTTCGATGTGGTGCGGGTCCTGCCCCGCGTGCGTGGCCACGTGCACACGCGCTTGCGGCAGCAGCACACGGGTCAGCGCGGCCACGCAAACACCGTGAAGGCCGCGGCCGGTGCCGACAGCAGCGTGGCCAGCAGCCCCGCCAGCAGCCTAGAACGCATGGGCACCGTGCGCACCAAAGGCCAGCACGTATTGCAGCTGCACCGTGCGCCGCGACGGGTTGTCGAACTCCACCGCATCACGCTGCTGTGTGTATTGCAGGCGCAGCGTCTGCATGTGGCTGGGCTTCCAGGCCAGCATCAAGGCGTGTTCACGCAACAGGCCGCTGTGGAAGTGGTCGCCGTGCGGCACACGCACACGCAGCCAGTCGCTGCGGGCGCCAACTTCCCAGCTGGGGTTGAAGCGCCAGACCACCGACAGCGCGTTGGCCTCCTGCTTGTCGCGGCTGCCGGCAAACCGGTTCAGCCCGGTGATGCGGGCGGCCTCGAAGTTGACCCGCAACTGCTGGTCGCGGTTGTTGCCCCCAGGCGCCCACTTCCAGGTGGCATCCACCATCCAGGTCTTGCGGCCACTGAACTGGGCGCCGTGGTGGTGGTCGTGGGCGTGTTCTTCTTCGCCACCTTCTTCTTCGTGCCCGTGTTCTTCTTCCAGTGCCGCTTCGCGCCGGTTGCGGATGTGCGAAAGACCCAGCTGCCAGCTGTGCGAGCGGTTCAGGTCGGCACCCAGCTTGACCACCGCGGTGGCCACGCCGGGTGTGCGCGCTTCATTGGCAATCTCTTCCACCAGGCGTTTGCCGCGGAAGGCCTCCACGCCCACCATCAGGTAGAAAGGTGTGGGTGCGGTCCAGTTCAGGCGCAGGCCGTCGTCGTTCCAGTGGCCGCCGAAAAAGGCGCGGTACAGCAGCGGACGTTCGACGAAGTCGTCGGCGTGTGAATGCTGCTGGTTCAGGTAGCCGATCTGCGAGGCAAAGCGGCCACCGCGCACCTGCAGCCCCAGCGGCAACGACGTGGTCTCGAGCCAGGCCTCTTCGATGCCGCGTTCGAGTTCGCCTTCGTGGGTCTCGAAGGTGGCCGTCAGCTGCGCACGCAGGTGCGGCCCCAGCGGTCCGCTGGCCGTCAGGTCGCTGTGGCCCAGCTGCAGACCCTTGTCGCGGGCACCGGCGGCCAGCGGGCGGGATGTGGCGGTCACGTCGAGCACGGCGCCGAAGTCCCAGCCCTTGACGGACTGTGCCTGGGCCAGGCTTGATGCCAAGCCCGCCGCCAGCAGCGTGGCGCCGATCAGGGTGTGTGGCCTTGTCATCGTGTGATCCCGATCCAGACCGCGTTGGACGGCGTGAAGCCCAGGTCGCGGCGTGACACCACCGAGCCGGTCAGGCTGTTGACGACCACCAGTTGCCGGGCCACCGGGTCGGTGATGTAGATCTCGTCCTTGGCGCCGTTGGCCGTGAGCACCGGCCAGGGTGCCGCCGTGGGCATGGTGGGGATCGCGCCGGTGACGCGGGCCAGGTTGACCCAGTTGCCACCCTGCCGCTGCGCGGAGATCAGCGTGCCCTGGTCATCGACGATGAAAAGGCGCTGACCGCTGCGGTCGAAAGCGTGGGCCCGGCGAACACGCCCGGTGTCCCAGCCCTGGGGTGCGAAGTTGGCCACCGTGCCGGCTGCGCCGTCGACCGCGTAAAAGCGGGTCGTCACCGGCCCGGGCGCTGCGCCCTCGCTGGCGATGCCGATGAAGTGGCCCGGCAGGCGCGCGTGGCCGGCGATCGTGCCCACGCGCAAGGGGGTGGCGAGCTTGGTGCCGTCGTTCACCGTGCTGGCACTCAGGTGCCGCACCAGCAACATGCCGTCGATGCAGCCGACGATGGTGAAGTCGCCCGAACTCGCACTGCCGTGCATGCCGTCGCAGCGGGTGGCGATCTGGCGGTCCAGCCGGTAGCTGGCACCTTCGCGCTGGTGCAGCGTCAGATGGGTGGGCAGGGTGTCCAGGGCGTCGGCGGCGCGGCTGACGGCCAGCAGCTTGTTGTCCACCGGTTCGGCCAGGCCGTGGATGGGGAAACCCAGGTCCACGCTGGCCACCGTGCCACCGGCGGCGATCGACGCCTCGGTGATCAGGCGCACGCCGGCGCTCTGGGCAGGCGTGGTCGTGGCGTTGCCGTCCATGAAGATGGCGGCCTGCTTGCCGGCCTGCACGTCGTAATGGGTTGGCTGCACACCACTCAGCTTCCAGGCCACCGCCCGGCTGGCCTGTTTGTAGTCGTGCAGGTGGTCACCGTGGTCTTCCTGGAAGATGCCGCCATCGACAAACTGCACCAGGCCCTGCGTGCGCTGCATCACCACCGCGTAGCGCCCGCCCGGGCTGGCGTACAGCGCCGCTGGCACGTGGTCTGCCTGGTGCGTGGCTTCGACCGTGAAGTTGTCCAGGTCGTGCACCCGCAATGCGGTGGCATTCAGTTCGGTAGTGACCAGGCGCCCGGCGGTGTCCAGCGTCACCGCTTCATGGTCGTGGTCGTCTTCTTCTGCTTCGATGCCACCGCCGCAGGCCACCATCACGGCGCTGCAGACCAGTGCCGCCAGGGCGGCGCGGCGGGGAAAGGGCGGGGGCGTGTTCATCGGTTGGTTTCCTGCGAGTTGGATGTGCTGTGGGTCAAGGCCGCAGCCTTTAATCGTAATAATAGCGCAATATCATTAAGGATCGGAGCCATGCACTGACGCACCGGTGCGTCGGCGCGAGCCAGGGGCCGCCAGTTCCGCTACGCTTGCTGCATGGAACGCAACACCCGCCAGCGCAGCGCCATCCGCGATGCCATCGCCCAAGCCGACCGGCCCTTGCTGCCGCAAGAAGTGCTGGACGCCGCCCAGCAGGACGTGCCGGGCCTGGGCATGGCCACCGTCTACCGCAACCTGAAGGTGCTGGTCGAAGAGGGTGAGCTGCAGGCCGTCAACCTGCCCGGCGAAAACCCGCGCTTCGAACTGGTCGGCCACCAGCACCACCACCACTTCCAGTGCCGCCAGTGCGAGCGTGTCTTCGACGTGCACGCCTGCCCGGGCGACCTGTCGCGCCTGGCCCCCCAGGGCTTCACGGTCGACGACCACGACCTCACGCTCTATGGCCGCTGCAAGGACTGTGCGGCGCCAAAGCCCAAGCCGGCCAAGGGCGCCAAGAGCCCGCAGCCCGCGGCACACAGCCACCGGCACCGCGGCTGATCGCGGCCCCGCCGGCGGGGCCATCCGGCGGTCGAAGATGCTCAGTAATGAGTCTGCATTATTATTAGCAGTCTTCTGGAGCCGTCGACCACCATGCAGGGAACACCACACCGCGACGTGCGCCGCCTTCCGCCGGGCTTGCTGAGCGCCGGCATCGGCTTGCGCCTGGCATTGGCCTCCGTGGTGGTGTTGCTGCTGTGGCTGGCGGTGGCCTGGGCGCTGACATGACAGCGCCGGCCATCACCTTGAGCAACCTGACGGTGGCCTACCGCGGTCACCCCGCGGTGCACCACCTGAGCGGCGAATTTGCCCGTGGCGTGCTGCATGCCGTGGTGGGCCCCAATGGCGCCGGCAAGAGCACGCTGCTGGGTGCGCTGGCGGGCACGCTTCGTGTCGACCAGGGCCGCATCGAACGAGATGCTTCCTTGCGGGTGGCCTACCTGCCGCAGGCTTCCGAGCTGGACCGCAGTTTCCCGGTGCGGGTGCACGAACTGGTGGCGATGGGCCTGTGGCACCGCATCGGCAGCTTCGGCGCGGTGCGTGCGAGCGACCGCGAACAGGTCGCACAGGCGCTGCAGGCCGTGGGCCTGGGCGGTTTCGATCAGCGCCTCTTGGGCGAACTGTCTGCCGGTCAGGCGCAGCGGGTGCTGTTTGCGCGGGTCTTGCTGCAGGACGCCGCCATCATCCTGCTGGACGAGCCCTTCAATGCCATCGACAGCCGCACCACGGCCGACCTGCTGGCCTTGCTGGTGCGCTGGAAACACGAGTCGCGCACCGTGATCGCGGTGCTGCACGACATCGAGCAGGTGCGCGCGCATTTCGACCAGGTGCTGCTGCTGGCCCGCGAGCGTGTGGCCTGGGGCCCCACCGCACAGGTGCTGCAGGCCCAGCACCTGTTCAAGGCGCGGCAGATGGCCGAGGCCTGGGACGAACAAGCGGCTCCTTGCCAGGCTGCGGCATGAAAAGCGCCGCATGCTGAGCAGCCTGTGGGCCGACCTGGCCGGCCCCTTCGTCGAATTTGCCTTCATGCGCCGCGCCCTGGTGGCCACGCTGGCGCTGGCGCTGGGTGCGGCGCCGATCGGCTGCATCCTGGTGCTGCGCCGCATGAGCCTGGTGGGCGACGCCATGGCCCACGCGGTGCTGCCCGGTGCGGCGGCGGCCTTCCTGCTGGCCGGCCTGTCGCTGCCGGCCATGAGCCTGGGCGGCTTTGTCGCGGCCTTGCTGGTGGCGCTGGCGGCCGGCTTCGTGACCCGCTCCACGCCGCAGCGCGAAGACGCCAGCTTCGCGGCTTTCTACCTGATTGCGCTGGCCCTGGGTGTGCTGCTGGTGTCCCTGCGCGGCAGCCAGATCGACCTGATGCACATGCTCTTCGGCAGTGTGCTGGCCGTCGACGACGCGGCGCTGCTGCAGATGGCCGCGGTGGCCAGTGTCACGCTGCTGGCGCTGGCGCTGATGATCCGGCCGCTGGTGCTGGAGAGCTTCGACCCCGGCTTCCTGCGCAGCGTGGGTGGGCCGGGTGGCGCCGCACACGTGCTCTTGCTGGTGCTGCTGGTGGCCAACCTGGTCAGCGCCTTCCAGGCCCTGGGCACGATGATGGCCGTGGGGCTGATGATGCTGCCCGCTGCGGCGGCGCGTTTCTGGGTTGCTGACCTGCTGAAGATGGCGGCGGTGGCGGCCGGCATCGCGGCGGTCTCGGGTGTCGCCGGCTTGCTCTTGAGTTTCCATGCCGAACTGCCCTCGGGGCCCTGCATCGTGCTGGCTTGTGGCGCGGCCTACGTGATGTCGGTGCTGCTCGGTCGCCGCGACGGCATCGCCTGGCGCCGTTGGCGGTCCGGTCGTCACCTGGCAGCCTGAAGAGACCCTCATGATCCGACTACCCACGTTCCGGCCGCGACGCGCCCTTCTGTTGACGCTGGCGGGCACGGTCTGCCTGCCGCTGCGGGCGCAGACCGCCTCGGCCGATGCTGCGCCCGCCGCCGGTGTCGTGGCCAGCTTTTCGATCCTGGCCGACATGGCGCGCGAGCTGGCGCCAGCCGGCACCGAAGTCACGGCATTGGTGGGCCCCGACGCCGACGCCCATGTCTTCGAACCGCGTCCGGCCGACGCCAGGCGCCTGGCCCAGGCCGATCTGGTGCTGGTCAACGGCCTGGGCTTCGAAGGCTGGCTCGACCGGCTGGTGAAGGTGTCCGGTTTCAAGGGCCGCCTGGTGGTGGCCAGCCAGGGTGTGGTGGCCCGTGTCGCATCGCCTGCGCACCAAGGCCATGGCCACCGGCATGCCCACGGCGCCGTCGACCCCCACGCCTGGCAGGACCTGGCCCATGCGCGCCGGTACATCAACAACCTGAGCACAGCCTTCGTGCAACGTTGGCCCACCCGGAAAGCCGAGATCGACCCGCGCCGGCAGGACTACCTGAGCCGCGTCGACGGGCTCGAGCGCCGCGTGCGAGAGCTGCTGGACGGCATTCCACGTGCACAACGGCGTGTCATCACCTCGCACGATGCCTTCGGGTACTTCGGCGCGGCCTACGGCATCGACTTCCTGGCGCCACAGGGCTGGGCCACGCACAGCGAACCATCGGCCGCTGCGGTGGGCAAGCTGATCCGCCAGATCCGGCAGCAGAACGTGAAGGCCCTGTTCGTCGAGAACATCAGCGACCCGCGCTTGCTGCAGCGCATCGCGCAGGAAGGTGGCGTGAAGATCGGCGGCACACTCTATTCCGACGCGCTGTCGGCGGCCGGCGGGCCCGCCGCCACGTACCTGAAAATGGTCGAGCACAACGCCCGCACCCTGAGTGAAGCCCTGAGCGGCTGAACGATCCAAGCCCTGAACGGAGGCACCTTCGATGCACACAAGCGCCACCTGGCTGATGGCCCTGCTGCTGAGCCTGTCGACCCAGGTCGTCGCCCAGCACAAACACTCGCACGCACACGAACACGGTGTGGTTCGTGTGGACGTGGCGGTGCAGGGCGAAAGCCTGACGGTGAACCTGGACGCGCCACTGGACAGCTTGGTGGGCTTCGAACGTGCGCCGCGCAACGACAAGGAGCGCCAGGCCGCCGACGAGGTGCTGGCGCGCCTGAAAAGTGGCACCGGGCTGTTCAATGGCGACGCCTCGGCGCAGTGCACGCTGAGCAAGGCCGAGGTCAAGGCGCCGGTGCTGGAAGCCGGTGCCACTGCCAAGGGCGGCCACGCCGACCTGGAAGCCAGTTACGAATTCCGCTGCGCGCAGCCGGCGCAGCTTCGCACGCTGGACCTGGGGCTGTTCGAAGCCTTCAAGCGCATCCAGCGCATCGACGTGCAGGTGGCGGGCGCCCGGGGCCAGGTCAAGGCCACGTTGCGGCGGCCGGCGCGCAGCGTGCGGCTGGTTCGCTAGGTCTTCAGGCGGGGCGCGGCATCGGGTGCCGGCGCCAGCCACGACGCGATGCACCACTGCGCCGACCAGTAGCTGGCCAGGATCCACAAACTGGCCATCGGCAGCGCCTGGCCGAACTTGTTGATGGCCAGCAGCGTGTCGCTGGCCATGAAAAGTGCGCCGCCGACGGCCAGCAAGGCACCCCGTGCTGCACCGCTGCGCCACAGGACCGCAGCCTGCGCCGCCATCGCGCCCAGGCCCAGCACGTAGGCCACGACGGGCGCGCGCAGCGCGGCCGGCACGCCGGGCCACAGCTGCGACAGGATGGCCGCCGCCAAGGCAGCGTAGGCCACGAACACCCAGGGCACGGCCGCCAGCCGCGTGACGCGGGTGAAAGCCACCAGGTAAGCCAGGTGCGCCAGCAGAAAACTCACCAGGCCGGGCAGGAAGCCTTCCTTGGGCCACATCAGGCAGATGTCGCCCACCAGCGAAAGCACCAGGCCCAGCAGCACCCAGCGCCGCACCAGGGGCAGGTCGCGCCCCCGTGGCCAGGCGTGCGCGATGACCACCAGCGTGGCCAGCGGCTTGAAGATGAAGTTCAGCGCCGGCTGGGCCAGCGCCCAGGGTGCGGACAGGATGGCGAGCGTGGCGCACACCAACAGCGCGACGGCCAGCGAGCGGGTGCGGTGTTGCAGCCCCACGTTCAATTGCCCGCTGCGGCAGATGAAGCCACTTTCGCGGCCATCGCGTCGCGCAGTTTTTTCAGCCGCTCGCGTGGGTCTTCCTTCAGCTTGACCTCGTCCAGCTTCATCTCGGCGATGAAGCGGCTGGGCACGCCCATCACCGTGTCGCGGCCCTTCTTGCGGCGCTTCAGCGTGCTGACGGCCAGCGTGTGGCGGGCGCGGGTGATGCCCACGTACATGAGCCGGCGTTCTTCTTCCAGGCGCTCGGCCGTCAGGTCGCTGTCCTTGTCATCACCGCCGCTGCGGAACGGCAGCAGCCCCTCGTTCACGCCCACCAGCACCACGTGCGGCCATTCCAGGCCCTTGGCGGCGTGCAGCGTGCTGAGCGTGACGACGTCCTGCTCTTCGCCACGTTCGGCCAGGCTGATGATGACGCTGATGGTCTGCGCCACCTGCAGCACGCTCTGGCGTTCGCTTTCGAAGGTGCCGCCGTCCTGCGTGATCTCGCCGCCGCAGCGCCGGGACATCCAGTCCACGAAGTCCAGCACATTGCCCCAACGCGCGGCGGCCAGCTTTTCGCTGTCTTCGCCGTCGTGCAGGTGCTGTTCGTACTGGATGTCTTTCAACCAACCGAGCAACAAGGCCTTGGCATCTTCAGCACCCGTGGTGCGGGCTGCGCGGTCTTGCAGGGCGTTCACCTCGCGGCCAAACTCGTGCAGCGCGTCGATGGCCTTGCCCTTCAAGGCGCTGGCCAGGCTGGGTGCAAACAGCGCCTCGAACAGGCTCACCTTCCAGGTGTTGGCAAACTCGCCCAGTGAAGCCAGCGTCTGGTGGCCGATGCCGCGTTTGGGCGTGGTCACGGCGCGCAGGAAAGCCGGGTCGTCGTTGTTGTTGACCAAGAGGCGCAGCCAGGCACACAGGTCCTTGATCTCGGCGCGGTCGAAGTAACTCTGGCCGCCGCTGACCTTGTACGGAATCTGCGCCGCACGCAGCTTCTGCTCGAATACCTTGGCCTGGTGGTTGGCGCGGTAGAGCACCGCAAAGTCGCTGAACTTCAGCGCTGCGCCGCTGGTCACCCCGCCCGACTGGCCGCCACGCAGGCTCTGGATGCGCGCCACGGCGCGTTCGGCCTCGTGTTCTTCGCCGTCGCATTCCAGCAGGCGCACGGGTTCGCCGTCACCCAGGTCGGACCACAGCTTCTTTTCGAAGATCTTGGGGTTGCCGGCGATCACCGCGTTGGCCGCGCACAGGATGTGGCCGGTGCTGCGGTAGTTCTGTTCCAGCGCGATGACCTTCAGCGCAGGGTAGTCCTGCGGCAGCTGTTTCAGGTTTTCGATGGTGGCCCCGCGCCAGCCGTAGATGCTCTGGTCGTCGTCGCCCACCGCGGTGAAGGCTTGCCGGCTGCCGGTCAGTGCCTTCAGCAGTTCGTACTGCACGGCGTTGGTGTCCTGCACCTCGTCGACCAGGATGTGGTGGAACTGCTCCTGCCACTTGGCACGCGCTTCTTCGTCTCGCTGCAGCAGCACCAGCGGCAGCTTGATCAGGTCGTCGAAGTCCACGGCCTGGAAGGCCTGCAGCCGTTCCTGGTAGAGGCGCATGACCCGCGCACCGACACGTTCTTCGTCGTTGGCCGCAGCGGCTTCGGCGCCGTCGGCATCCAGGCCCTGGTTCTTCCACAAGCTGATGGTCCACTGCCAGCGGCGCGCCAGCGCGTTGTCGCTGCAGCCGCCGGCTTCACGGATGACCCCCAGCACGTCGTCGCTGTCCAGGATGCTGAAGTTGGGCTTCAGGCCCACCTTGGTGCCGTCGGCCCGCAACATGCGCACCCCCAGGCTGTGGAAGGTGCTGACGGCCAGGTCCTTGGCCGCACGCGGCCCCACCAGGGCCTTGGCCCGTTCGCGCATTTCCTGCGCCGCCTTGTTGGTGAAGGTGATGGCCGCGATCTGCTTCGGCCCCAACCCATGCTGCAGCAGCCGCGCGATCTTGTGCACGATGACGCGTGTCTTGCCCGAGCCGGCGCCGGCCAGCACCAGGCAGGGCCCGTCCAGGTGCTGCACCGCCTGCATCTGGGCATTGTTGAGCGTGGCAGGTGCGGCGGAGTTCATAGGGGCCGCGATGATAGCGAGGCGATCAAGTTACCCCCACGGATCCGGCTCTGCCGGTCCGTCGGGGAGCGCCCCCTCGGGGGGGCGAACCCGCACCGAGCCAGCGCCTGCGCGCTGGCGAGTGGCAGGTGAGCGCCATGCCGCCTGCAGGCGGCATGGCCGCGAGCGTTAGCGAGCTAGGGGGCTCGATCTCACGTCATGAATCCGAGATTGCGGGAGCCGGCGTCGAAGTTGGCCAGGTTCGGAAAGACGTCGGCGATCTGCCCGTCGCTCAGACCGAACCAGCGGCTCAGCGTGGCACCCAGCTGGTCCACCGACGTGGCCGGCAGCAGGCTGCCGTTGCCCAGCTGGTCGGGGCTGCCGTCGAAGTTGTTGTTGCTGCGGTTCTTTTCGGCCAGCGTCGGGAAACGGCCGTAGAGGTCACCGCCGCGCACCGCACCGCCCATCACCAGGTGGTGCGCGCCCCAGCCGTGGTCGGTGCCGTCGCCGTTGCTGGTGAAGGTGCGGCCGAAGTCGCTGGCGGTGAAGGTGGTGACGTTGTTGCGTGCACCCAGACCGCCCAGTGTGGTGTCGAAGTACTGCATGGCGTGCGACAGGCGCGCCATCAGGTCGGCATGGCCGCGGTTCTGGTTGTCGTGGGTGTCGAAGCCGCCCATGCTGACAAAAAACACCTGGCGCCGCACGCCGGTGACGCCGCTGATGCCGGCGTCGATCATGCGTGCCACCACCTGCAGTTGCTGCGCCAGCTGGTTGGAAGCCGGCGAGCCGGTCAGCGGGCTGTTGTAGCGCAGCTTGGGGTCGTTGTTGGCGCTGTAGCTGGCGGTGCCCGATGGAGGCGTGCCAAACAGCGGGTCGCTGGCGGCCCGCAGGCCGGTGCGCAAAGTGGACTCGGCGTTGATCGAGCGCGCCGCCACGGCTGCCAGGTCGGCCTCGAAGACGTGGCTGCCTCGGCTGCGCGAGACCACGCGCTCCAGTGCAGCGGCCACGTCGGTGGAGTTGTAGACGCGCCCGGCGCTGTCGGCCCCGATGCGGATGGCACCGTTGCTGCCCACCTGGTACTGCCGCACCGTCTGGCCGGACAGCCACACCGCATTGCCCGATGCCGACACCGACGTGAAGGCAGCATTCGAATTCATGCCGGCCACCATGTCGCCCATGCGCCCGCCCCAGCCCTGCGTGGTGCCCTCGGGCCCCAGGGACTGCCAGGTGTTCTGCTGGTCGTTGTGGCTGAACAGGCTGGCCGGTTTGCGGTGGCTGTTCTCTCTGTACTGCGCCTTGCTGGTGGGCAGGATCAGCGGCCCGATGTTGGGCACCACGGCCAGGCGGCGGTCGGTGTTGAACAGCGTCTGCAGGCCACCCATCACCGGGTGCAGCGCAAAGCTGCGGCCCTGGGCATTGAGCGGGCTGATCGGCAGCACGCCGCCCAACCGTGCCGGCGAGGCGGCCGCCGCAGAAGCCACCGGCGCGGTGCCGGGTGCCATCAGGGCCAGCGAGTCGGGCGCCTGGTTGCGGGTGCCGCTGTAGGCCGCCCAGCTGCTGCCTGGGGTGGGGGCCCCGGTCCCGTTGTGCCCATCGGTGGGCAGCACCATGTTGAAGGTGTCGTTGCCCCCAAACAGGAAGATGCACACCAGCGCCTTGTAGTCGCCGGCCGACTGTGCCGCGGCATTGCCCGCGGCCAGCAGGTTGATGGCCATCGGCGCGCCGGCGCCAGCCAGCGCGCCCATGGTGCCGGCGTGGCGCAGGAACAGGCGCCGGGCCGCGTCGTGGGTGCGCTTGGGTCGGATGCAGTTGTTCATGGTCTTGTGCTCGCGTGCGGGTCGGCGGCCTTCAGGGCTGCACCTGGAATTCGGGCGACACCACGGTCAGCAGGATGGCGGTATTGACCCGCGCGCGCTTGGCGTTGTCCACCGAGGTCTGGTTGCTGAAGGTGGCGTTGAGCGTGGGGATGCTGATGCGGCCGACGGTGTCGATGAGTTCGGTGCGCAGCGCCGTTGGCACCGGGCCCACCACCAGCTTGGCCAGCACACGGTCGACCAGGTCGGTGGCATTGGTGGCCAAGGCCAGCTCAGCGCTGTAGTCGCCCTGCAGGTCGCGCCGGTTGCGTGTCACGCCGTCGACCACGCCATTGAACTGGCCCACGCCGATGGCGATGTTGTCGCGCATGAAGTTCACGTAACCGGCCACGCTGGTTTCGTGGGCGATCTGCATCTCGGGCGACTGCAGATTGCGTGCTGCGGCTGCCGTGCCCGGTGCGACGTAACCCGGCCGGTAGAAGTTGAAGACCGACGGTGAACGCATCGGCGACTGGCCCAGCGCGGTGCCCGCGGGGTCGGTGCTGCCGACGCGGAAAAAGCCGGTGTCGCTGGTGTGCGGGAAGGCACGCATGAAGGCCGAGAGCTTGAGCACGGGCTCGCGAACCTTGCCCGAGGTGTCGGAGACGGTGCGGGCCTCGCGGTGCATCAGCACGGCCTTGACAACCGCCTTCATGTCGCCGCGCACGCCCGACCCGTTGTTGGCCCACACCCGGGCCACGTCACGCACGTAGGTGGGGCTCGGGTTGCTGGTGACCAGGCGCTGGATGAGCTGGCGGCCGATGAAGGGGCCCACGTTGGGGTGGTTCGCCAGCGTGTCCAGTGCCACACGCAGACTGGCCGCCGGGTCGCTGGTGTCCTGCGCGGCCACCGTGGCGCCCAGGAAGCGCTTTTCTTCGGTGCTGTGGTACTGCGGGTAGGCCAGCATGGCCTTGAAGCTGCGGTCGGGGTCGGACGCGCCGTTGGCCGAACCGTTGCTGAAGCAGCTGTTGTCGGGCCAGTCGGGGCAGGCCCAGCTCCAGCCCGTGAACACACGTGCCATGCCCGAGATGTCGTCGGGTGTGTAGCTGTCCACCGGTTGACCGCCCACCTCTCGTGCGCTGCCATCTTCGTTCAGCGCCACCAGGCCGATCGAAAACAGCTGCATGACCTCGCGGGCGTAGTTTTCGTCGGGCACCCGGCCGGTGCGGTAGTCGGCCTTGCGGTTGCGAAGGTGCGACAGGTAGATGCCCATCATCGGGTGGCGCGACACCGATTCGAGCAGGTCACGGTAGTTGCCCAGGCCCTGCTCGCCCAGCATGTCCATCCAGGCCGCCACGGCACGCGGGTTGCCCACGACGTTGTCGTCGGCCATGCTGATGACGAAGATCTGCGACAGCGCAAACACCGTGCGCTGGCGCAACTGGTCGCGGCCGGTCAGGGCCTGCTTCCAGAAGGTTTCGAAAACCTGGAACTGGTCTGCACTGCCGCTGGCGTTGGCCGCCTTGATCTGGGCTTCACGCGCTTCGACGTGGGCTCGGTGTGAACTGGCGGGCAGCGCCAGCTGTTCGTCGATCCAGGCCGCATAGCCCACGTCCATCAGGCGGTTGATGTCGGCATCGACCGGGCCGAAGGTGGCCTGGGTCAGGAAACGCGAGGCTTCGCTGCGGGTGGCCGGCTTTTCCACGCTCACCGCGGGCGGTGCCGGTGCGGCAGGCGGCGGGCTGGGCGCGCCGGGGGCCGACGTGGTCTCGGCACCCCCACCGCCACCGCCGCAGGCGGCCAGGAAGACGGTCAGCACCAGGGCTCCCAGGGCGTGGCCGGTGCGTCGGGCAGGTCGGGCAGCGGGGGGTAGCGGCATCAAGGCAGAACTCCAGACTTCGGGGGCATCGGCAAGCAGGCAAAACGGCTTCCGCCGAGGGTGCGGAAGTGTTGCACCCCGCATTCTCGGCAGCAGGCGTTGCGCCAGATGCCAAAGGCGCCTCAGTTCTGGAAGGTCTTACGGTGCTTACGCTTGGATGCGTTTGGC